>Bissell_p1__coassemble_9609_pt1 | contig 2529 bp, 2 predicted proteins | sample Bissell_p1__metabat2_low_PE_015 | metagenome-assembled genome bin Bissell_p1 | reverse complement strand
AGAAGATATTTGCAGGAGCAGATGTCTTTTTTTGTATTTAAAAACAGGAAGGGATATCTGGGGGAGAAAAAGTCAAAAAAGACCGGGATCGACAGAAACATATCAGAACAATCCCGGCTTAGGTATATTATTTTTTTACGAGGGCATACATCAGGATCGGAAAATCCGGAAAAGATTCCGTGAGACCTTTTTCTATAATCGTAAAATGATTTTCCTTTAGTTCTTTTTCGAAGGTGGAGAAAGACACCATTTTACATGATGTGGAAGCGACAGGGATACTGCCGGAGCTATGCTCTCGTTCTTCTACACGAAAAGCGTTGCGTATATCTGTCTCCCGCTCAATTTTTCCATCACCCATAGTGCAGATCAGAGAGAGACCATTCTCGGTTAAGTGCTGATAAATAAACTGATAAAAATCAGTCCGATCCTTACTCGGTACGAGCATATGAATGACTGCAACCGAATAGATAAAAGTATATGAGAAAGGATGGTGATCCTTCAAGCAGTCTAAAGTTTGAAAATTTGAAATATGTTCAGGAAAGGCAGCTTTACAGTAGGAAATTGCTTCCGGAGAAACATCGGTGGCTTTCAAACAATATCCTTTTTCCAGCAAAGCTTTCGCATCTCTCCCTTCACCACAGCCAATTTCAAGAATTGGGGAGGAGAGAGAAATTCCATATTTTTCAAGTAGCTCCATCACGATTGGAGTGGGAGTATTGCTGAACCAACTGGCTCCTTTTTGGTGAATAGTCTTATACCTGTCCTCGTATGCTTTATAATATTCTCTGGGAGGAAAATCCCGGAGAACTTTTTGACAAAGCTTGAAGTAAATTCTATCGACGAACCATTTTTCCGTAGATTTTTCTGCAATCTCAGATATGTTGATCCATCCGATCTGGCTGTTTTCATCAGGTTTGATCCGGAGTGGCAAATGTTCATCGGCTTCCAGAAGAAAAGTGAGATTTAGATGAAGATGAGAGGAAATGTACGTTCCACGTTTCTCGTGTCTCGTGTCCATCTACAGTCAGACTTTCCAGAGAAAAAATGTCATCTGTGAGGAAGCGGATGTCTGTCAGGCCGCTTTCTTCCTCAATTTCTTTTCGGATTACTTGTCTGACATCCGGGTTTCCATCTGCATGCCCGCCAAGCCAAGCCCATGATTGGTAAATGTTATGATATGCCATTAGCACTTTTGTGCGGTCTAGATTTACGATCCATGCAGAAACTGTGATGTGGGCAACATCGTTTTCTCTGGTGAGAAGATCTGGCATATGTTCTAGAAGTCTTAAAAATTGTCTTTGATCTTGTTCTTCCTGTTCGTTGAATGGAAGGTATGTTTCTATTTCTTTTCTCAGCTTCTCCATATAGTTATTTCCTTTTTCATAATTATTTTCATTTACTCGTTTGAGTTTAAAAACGAGTTCCATTCTCAAACCGCTGTCTGGCATAAAGTGCAGCACCAAGCATTCCGGCACTATCACCAAGCTGGGCAGTTACGATTGTACAATGTTCGCGGGAAAGTCGCAGCGCATGTTCTGCTACAATTTTGCGAGCAGGTTGTAAAAGTCGTTCTCCTGCAGCCGACATTCCGCCGCCTATGATAAGAATCTCAGGGTTGAACAGATTGATCACATTTACAAGTCCGTAGCCTAATATGACTCCCGTTTCATTCATTGTGTCGATAGCCATATGGTCACCGAGGTCATAGGCGTTGGAAATCATTTTTGCAGTAATTTTATCTGGATTTCCATTTACCCATTCTGACATGATTGTGGAATTTCCAGCGGCGATTTTTTCTTTTATTGTATCGAGAATACCAGAGGCAGAGACATAGCGTCCCAGACAGCCATCACTTCCACAGCGGCATGGACGTCCAGGACGGAACATATTCATATGTCCGATTTCACCAGCGCTTGCGGTAGCACCATAGAGAACGTGACCATCTATAACGATTCCGGCGCCAATTCCAGTTCCAAGTGTGAGCAGTACGATATTTTTTTTGTGTTTTCCGGCACCGCATAGCCATTCTCCATAAAGGTTTACACGGACATCGTTGTCTATATAGACCGGAAGACCTGTTTTCTCGTTCAGCCATCTGGCAACGGGCATATTTTCCCACTTTGGAAATTTCGAAGAAAAGATAGAAACGCCGGTTTCAATATCAAGTAGTCCGGGAATTCCGACGCCGATACAGACAGCATTTTGTTTAGGAAGTACGGTATATAGTTCCAAAATCGCGGTATGAATTTGGTTCATGACATATTCCCAGCCTTTTTTTGGGCGGGTAGCGATTCGTCGTTCATACAGTTTATGAAATTGAGAAAAAGTATAGGCAGAAATTTTGAGGTTAGTTCCCCCAAGATCAATGCCGATAATATATTGAGAGGTATTCATTGTCCGACCTTTCTGAATCTGCGATTCCTAATTTATTTTTTACGGGATTCATTATAGCACTGCGCTCTGCCATTTTAAAAGGGAAATTACATTTTTCTATAAGTCCGATGACTTATGAAAAACATCAATGAAATA
>Bissell_p1__coassemble_2631_pt1 | contig 7587 bp, 6 predicted proteins | sample Bissell_p1__metabat2_low_PE_015 | metagenome-assembled genome bin Bissell_p1 | reverse complement strand
GTTGTCTATTGTTTAATTATCAATGTTCTGTTTTGCTTTTCGTAATCAGCTGTTTCATTTTATCACAACGCTTCTTACTTGTCAAGCACTTTTTTATTTTTATTTTTCGTTGTTTTTGTTTCGCAACAACGATTTATATATTATCACAAGTTCTTTTTGTTTGTCAAGTACTTTTTTAATTTTTCTTTTTCAAACTTTTTTTGAACTTGTCTGCTCTCTCGAGCGCTCCATTAGAATATCATCTTCGACAGAAACTGTCAATAGGTTTTTTCATTTTTTTCTATTTTTTTGTAATTTTATACTTTTCCGACGTTTTTTCACTTCATGTTACAGGCAGCCTTTGAGATTGTTCTTCCGTCAGACTGCCTGTGTCCTAGGTGAAAGAAATGACCTTTTGAATTGCATATATCTCTTTTCTTTTTTCTATAAGAGCTGTATTGCTTCATTAACACTCTTTACACCGATCACTCGGATTCCCTTTATACTTTTTACCATTTTCACAGAAGCCTCCGGCAAAATGCAAGTGGTGAATCCAAGTTTCTTCGCTTCTGCCACTCTCTGTTCCGGCATATTTACTGCACGCACTTCACCACTTAATCCAACTTCTCCAAATACGATCGTCTTTTCGTCAAGCGGTCGGTTTTTATAACTGGATACGATTGCCAGGACAATTCCCAGATCTACCGCCGGTTCATTCATCTTAATTCCTCCGGCAATATTTACATAAGCATCATGGTTTGAAAGTGGAAATCCTATTCTTTTTTCAAGAACTGCCATCAAAAGATTGACGCGGTTATAGTCCGTCCCCGCAGCTGTGCGCCTTGGCATCCCAAAATTTGTCGGACAGACAAGTGCCTGTATTTCAATCAAAATCGGTCTCGTTCCTTCCATGGAGCATGCCACAACAGATCCCGAAGCATTCTCCGGTCTTCCTTCCAGCATATATTCTGATGGATTTTCTACCTCTTTGAGTCCATCCTGCCTCATTTCAAAGACGCCAATCTCATTCGTAGATCCGAACCGATTCTTTACCGCTCGCAGAATCCGGTATGACGCGTGTCGATCCCCCTCAAAATATAAAACGGTATCCACCATATGTTCTAGCACTCTCGGACCTGCAACTGTCCCTTCTTTTGTCACATGACCTACAATAAAAATCGAAATTCCAAGCCCCTTCGCAAGTTGCATGAAAACATTCGTAGATTCCCGTACTTGAGATACACTTCCCGGTGCAGATCCCACAGCTTCGCTGTACATTGTCTGAATAGAGTCAATGATCACGATCTCTGGTCTGCGCGACTCTAACACACCTTGAATCTTCTCTAGATTCGTCTCACTCAGCAAAAAGACCGTCTCACTAAATTCTCCCATCCGCTTTGCACGCAGTTTTATCTGCCTGAGTGACTCTTCCCCTGAAATATAAAGAATCTTCCTCTGATCCCCACCGAGTTCCCGACAAACTTGCAGCAAAAGTGTTGATTTTCCGATTCCTGGATCTCCTCCTACCAGAATCAGCGATCCCGGTACGATCCCTCCTCCAAGTACACGATCCAATTCTCCGATTTTTGTATAGATTCTTTCTTCATGCTCTGTCTCCACATCATTCAAAGATAAAATTTCCACTTCTTTTACCGATGCAAGGACAGATTTTGGATTTCCAGAAGCAGTGATCTTTTCCTCTACAAACGTATTCCATTCTCTGCACACCGGGCATTGTCCGAGCCATTTATTTTCTTCGTGCCCACAATTTTGGCAGAAAAATATACTCTTTTTTGATTTTGCCATATTCGTTTTCCTTTTTTGTTTTCTTTATATGAAATGAAACAAGGAGCCCTGCCTCAAGACACTGTCTCATTTTTGCATCGGTTCCTTGTTTCCTGATTTGTAATCTCTTTATGTAACTTACACCCTCATTACAAGTATGCTCTTCTTTAAACTCTTGCCACTCTGATCTTTGCGTTGACGCCTTCCTGAAGTTCTGCGCTGACACTCAGTTTCCCGCTCAGATTTGTCATCATTTTTCCGATATTGACGTCGTCCACATACACAATGTATTCACAGTCTGGTTCCAGTTCTAATGTAAACTGTGCATCTTCCTTCGCAGATACTGTAAATGCCACTTCATCTTCTGTTTCTGCAAAATGTTCAACAGCAGTCCCCGGTACAGATTCATAGACGAACATTCCATTTCTCTCTAGTTTTGTGATCTCTGAGAAGGTCTTTACTTTATATACATCTCCTTCGAATTCAAAGTTATCCAATTTTGTCTTCTGTGCTAATGTAAAATCCCCAAAACTAAGTGTTCCGTCTTCCTCTACACGCAATAATTCTTTTACTGCAGCCATCTTGTTCTCCTCCTACGGTACTTCATATTTTCATTTCTGCATCTTATCCCCTCTCATCATAGTATGGATAAGGTGTTTTCTGATATTATATAATAATTTGTGATATTTTTCTAGTTCTTTGTCACTTTCGGCAGAAATTTAATTTGTTTTTTAGAAAAGGATACATCTACCTCCATATCAGAGTGGATTTCTCCGGCAAGAATCGCCTCTGCCATCTTATCTTCCAATTCATTCTGCACTGCACGTCTCAGCGGTCTTGCTCCATATTTAGTATCTGTTCCCACTTCCACAATATGTTTTTTGACCGAATCACGGATGTGTAACTGGATATTTAACTGTGACTGGACACGAACTGCAAATTCCTTGCACAATAATCCTGCAATTTTCTTCAAATTCTCTGCACTAAGCGCATGGAACACAATAATTTCATCGATCCGGTTCAAGAATTCCGGTCGGAACAACTGCTTCACTTCATCCATTACATTGCTTTTCATCTTCTTATAGTCATCCTGCGGATCTTCCTTTGCGGCAAATCCCAGCTTCTTCGGTTCCACGATTGCCTTCGCCCCTGCATTCGACGTCATAATAATGACCGTATTACGGAAATCGATCTTTCTTCCCTGGGAATCTGTAATATACCCATCATCAAGCACCTGAAGCAAAATATTAAATACATCCGGATGTGCTTTTTCAATCTCATCGAACAAAATTACTGCATATGGATTCCTTCTGACTTTCTCGCTGAGCTGCCCGCCTTCCTCATGTCCGACATATCCCGGAGGGGAACCAATCATCTTTGACACACTATGCTTCTCCATGTATTCTGACATATCGACGCGAATCATTGCATCTTCCTGTCCAAACAACGCCTCCGCAAGTGCTTTGGATAGCTCTGTCTTCCCCACACCTGTCGGTCCAAGAAACAAAAATGACCCAATCGGTCTGTTCGGGGATTTCAGTCCTACACGTCCCCGCTTCACCGCTTTTGCAACAGCAGTGACCGCTTCTTCCTGACCGAGCACTCTCTTCTGTAAAGTCTGCTCTAATTTTCTTAACCTTGCACTTTCAGATTCTCCCAGTTTTTGTACCGGAATCTTTGTCCAGACAGACACTACTTCTGCAATCTGCTGCTCTGTCACGCAAATCTGATGCGATGCCTGATTCTTGTCAAACCGTTTCTTAATGCTCTCTAATTTCTTTTCAACAGCCTGCTGCTCCTGATTCAACATCGATGCCTCTGCAAAACGGCCTTCTGCCACCGCCTGTTCCTTCTCCTTCATGAGAGACTGCAGAATTTCCTCTGTCTTTGTCAGATTGTCCGGAACTTTAAACCCATTAAGATTTGCCTTGGAACACGCTTCATCCAAAACATCAATCGCCTTATCGGGCAGATTCCTGTCACTGATATAGCGCTCTGACAGTTTGACCGCAGCCTCAAGTGCTCCCGGCTCAATCGTAACATGATGGTGTGATTCATATTTTCCCTTCAGACCTTCCAAAATCTGAATACTCTGGGCACTATCCGGCTCTTCAACTGTAATCGGCTGAAATCTCCGCTCCAACGCTGCATCTTTCTCAATATATTTTCTATATTCAGAGATCGTTGTTGCGCCGATCAACTGCAGTTCTCCACGAGCCAGCGATGGCTTCAAAATGTTAGAAGCATCCATAGCCCCCTCTGCACCTCCTGCACCGATCATTGTATGTACCTCGTCTAAGAACAGAAGAATGTCCGATGAACTTTTAACTTCCTGAATCAGGCGCTTCATCCTGTCTTCAAATTCTCCCCGATACTTAGATCCCGCAATGAGAGCAGCAAGATCCAACGTCAGAATATGCTTATGCTTCATACTCTCTGGAACCATCCCCGACACGATTCTCTGTGCAAGCCCTTCAATGATCGCAGTCTTTCCAACTCCCGGTTCCCCGACAAGACATGGATTGTTCTTCGTTCTGCGGCTTAATACCTGCATCAGCCGCTCAATCTCTTCCGTTCTTCCAACAACCGGATCCAGCTTCCCGTCTGCTGCTTTCTCTGTCAGATCTGTGCAGTATTGCTCCAGCATCCCTGGCTGTCCTCTTCTTCCACTTCCGGCTTCCTCTGAAAATTCCGCCGGATCAATCCCTGCCGCCTCAAAAATATCTTGATAAATCTTTGTCAGACTGATATTTAACGTTGTAAGGATTCTGGCCGCAACACACTCTGAATCACGCACGATCGCCATCAACATATGCTCCGTACCAACCTCCGATGCCTGAAATCGCTCTGCCTCTCTTCTGCTGTTCTCAAGCAGATACTCTAAGCGTGGACTTCTCTCTGCCTTTCCTTCAAATACAACTTCCTCTGTCGGAGAAATCAGTTCTCCGATCACTTTCAAAATCTCATTCTCATTTACTCCGTTTGTCGCAAGGATCTGACCTGCCACTCCCGTAAACACTCTCCGCAGTCCAAGCAAAAGATGTTCTGTCCCAATATATGGGTGTCTTAACTCCTTTGCTGCACTCCTCGCGGTCTTTAACACATTCTCAGCCTGTTTTGTATATTCAATCTGCATGAATTCCTCCTTCTATCTCTCCTACACATATTCTTCATAAATCTCATCCACAAGCTGATGAACTTCCTCCCTGGAAATGTTCTGACAGCTTGCCTTTGCAAGCAGTACTCTGAGCTGCTCTCTCATCTCTTCCACCGCCTGAAGTTTATTGACATCGATGGCGATCACAGCACCTTTTCTGCGGTCCAGCTGAAGAAACCCTTCCTGCTTTAAGACCGAATACGCCTTATTTACTGTATGCATATTGATACCGATATTTTCCGCAAGCTGCCTGACAGACGGAAGTGTATCCCCTTCCCGGATCGTAGATGTCGCAATTCCCATAATGATCTGATTCCGAAGCTGAATATACAGCGCTTCTGGACTGTTAAAATCAATCTCGATAAACATAACCTCACCTCCGTTGTTATATACATGTTATAACATATGACATTTCTTGTCAATGCATTCTCTTGCCCTTTACACTCCTTTTAATTTCAGATATAATAGCAACGTAAATAAGAAAATAAAACAAGATGGAGGAACACTGTGAAAATACGTAGATTATTTGCCATATGGGCTTCAAAGCTCACAGGCTTTGTATGTAAATTGTTAGGAAAGCAGGGGCTCACCTGGTCTGGTAAGATTGCACTTACGATCGATCCTGATATTCTGACAGAGATGGCCGCTGATGTCCGTGAGAAAATCTTTGTCGTTTGTGGTACAAATGGAAAAACCACAATCAATAATCTTCTCTGCTCTACTTTGGAGGGACAGGGAAAAAAGGTAATCTGTAACCACTCCGGTTCCAATATGTTAAACGGAGCTATTGCCGCTTTTGTACTATCTGCAAAATGGAATGGAAAAATCGATGCCGACTATGCCTGTATCGAAGTGGACGAAGCCTCCACACTGCGCATTTTCCCGCATTTCAAACCGGATTACATGATACTAAACAATCTGTTTCGGGATCAGCTAGATCGCTATGGCGAGATTGATATCACAATGAATCTGTTAAAAGATGCAATGCGAATTGCTCCGGAGATGACGATCATCGTCAATGGAGATGATGCACTCTCCACATATCTTGCCCAGGAAAGCGGCAATCCATATGTCACTTACGGAATTCAGGAGCAAGTATTTGAAGAACAAAGCATCAACGAAATCAAAGAAGGACGTTTCTGCAAAAAATGTGGAGCAAAATTGTTTTACAATTTCTACCATTACAGCCAGCTCGGGGACTACCACTGTCCAAACTGTGATTTCCACCGACCAGAGCTAAACTATAACGCAAGCAATGTCAAGACTGGAAAGGTTCTGGACTTCGATGCAAATGGGGAGCATATTCATGTAAATTATCGTGGTTTCTACAATGTCTACAATATTCTTGCTGTATATGCTGCTGTCAAAGAAGCCGGCATTCCACTTCAAAATTTCAATGAGATCCTCGGCAAGTACAACCCAGAAAACGGACGAATGGAACATTTCTCTATCAAAGGAACGGAAATTATCTTAAACCTTGCAAAGAACCCAGCAGGATTTAACCAAAACATTTCCGCCGTCATGGAGGATGACAGCCCGAAAGATCTGATTATTCTGATCAACGACAATGATCAGGACGGAATTGATGTGTCCTGGCTCTGGGATGTGGACTTTGACCGCCTAGGCGACCCATCCATACGTTCCATCACCGTCAGCGGGATCCGCTGTCAGGATATGCGCTTACGATTGAAATATGTAGATATCCCTTCTATTTTGGAGCCGGATATTGAGACTGCAGTCCGGAAACGCATCGCCGATGGCACCGGAAATTTATACGTCCTTGTCAATTATACTGCCTTGTATAGTACTCATAATATCTTAAAGCGAATGGAGGGTGAACAATCATGAAACTGACTATCGGACATCTTTATCCAGATCTTCTGAATCTCTACGGAGACCGGGGAAATATTCAATGTATGATGAAGCGACTCCAATGGAGAGGCATCGAAGCAGAGACAATTGAATTTGAGATTCAGGACGAGGTCGACTTCTCTGAACTTGACATTGTTCTGCTCGGTGGAGGGTCTGACCGGGAACAGATGCTTGTCTGCGAACGTCTGAAGGAAATCCGCGATGATTTCAAAGCTTATGTGGAGGACGGCGGTGTTGTCCTTGCAGTCTGCGGCGGATACCAGTTACTCGGGACCCACTATTCCACTGATCAAGGTGTGATCGAAGGGCTTTCCATCGTAGATATTTACACAGAACAGGGCAAGGATTATCGACTCATCGATAACATTGTTCTGGAGAGCGAACTTTCTGATATGCCTGTGGTCGGCTTTGAAAATCACGGTGGCAGAACCTATATCAAAGATCAGAAACCATTTGGAAAAGTCATTTATGGAAGTGGAAATGACGGACAGAGCGGCTACGAAGGGATCATTTATAAAAATGTGATCGGAACTTATCTGCACGGACCGCTTCTCCCAAAAAATCCTCAGATTTGTGATTATCTTCTCACAAAAGCACTAGAGAGAAAATATAAGAATCCAATTGAGCTCGCTCCTCTTGATGATACCGAGGAACGTGAAGCAAACACTTACATTTATCAGCGGTTCAAAGGAAAAGTCAGCAGACCGCAGGATCAGGAACAGATTTAAGATTTTACTTGAAGGGGCTGTCGGGAAATAGATAGTTCCAAACAGGGGCAGATTTGACTCGTATAA
>Bissell_p1__coassemble_664_pt1 | contig 21470 bp, 16 predicted proteins | sample Bissell_p1__metabat2_low_PE_015 | metagenome-assembled genome bin Bissell_p1 | reverse complement strand
GCATGCTCTACAATAATTCCTGTCAGTCCAAGTTCTTTTGCCAGCACATTTGTCGTAAAATAATCCGCCTTACTTCCATCCGGATACTGCCCGGACGGTCCCGCCAGTGTACTGTCCTTGATCTTGGCTCCCCGGTTTGGAAGTCCCAGCGCAGAGAGCTGCTCTAAAATTTTATTTGACACACTGAGTCCTTCTTCCGACAAGTCCGGACGGTAGTTTTTATTTGGATAGTAAATCTCTGCTCCGGTTCCTCCACCACTGTTAAAGTGAAGGTCTACATAAAGATCTGCTCCGGCATTTTTTGCATCTTTTACTCTCTGGTTCAGACAATAGCTTGATGTTGAATTATAAGGACAGCTTTCGCTTTCTCTGATCATTACAACTCTGACCCCACGATACTGTGACAATTCCTGCTGGCAGTATCTTGCCACTTTCAATGTCAGCACTTCTTCCCGCAATCCATTTGCAGATGCTCCCGGATGGTTTGCATCATGACCTGCACCGATTGCAACAACTACTTCTCTTCGCTCTCCACTTCTGGCACTTAGGACAGCTGCCTCAGTAACTCCCGCCTCATCCAGCGTTTCTGAAATTGCGGCCTCCGCTGTCTCTGCTCCTGCCTGCACCATCTGCTTTCCCTCATTCATCGAATAAGTTTCCACCTGAGCGCCCGACTCCGGAACGAACAGTGCCTCATCCTGCACTACTTGAAAAGAAGCTGTGATTCCTTTTTCCGCAAACAAAATCATCTGTTCCGCACCTGATCCATCAAGATATGCAATTCCTGTGATCTGATAAGTCCCGATTTCTTCCATCCCCTCCTTCTGAAAGAGAACGGTGTTATTTAAAATCTGTGCAGCTTCCACAGTACCCTCAGTTCCGGATTCCGTTTGATAGAATAATCTGGCACCCCCAATCACCATTTCTTCCTTTTGAAAACCGACAACGATATTTTGTACTCCTGATGTGCCCACAACATCTTCGTCCAGATATACATACGCAATTTCTTCCGGTCCTGCTGCCTTTACGGACATTCCAAAAATAAGTGTTGCCGCGATGATACACAGCAGACCGAGCATTCTCTCAATTGATTTTCTCCCTATTATTACTACACTCCTCATGAATTATTCTTCTCCCTCCACTTTGATATCACTGACAAAATTATCAAAGAATTTTGATTCTTTCACCAGTTCTTCATCGATTGTTTCTATTTCGTACTGCTCTGCCAGCGTCGGTTCTGCTGAAAACAGATTCGTACCGAGTCCCAGACGTTCTCCCTGAATCGTCACACCCATACTTGCAAGTGTAGACGGAAACATGTCCATCGTCGTAAACTGTCTGTTCTTTGTCTGTACTGGCATAACTGCCGGATTGATAAACGCATTATACACTGTTCTTTCATATGACGGATCAATATTCAAACAAAAATCACTGTCCATTGTCAAGTGATCCCCTGACAGAACGATCGTTGTATTCGGATAAAAGCTCTGCTGTTGGATCCATGTAAGAAATTCCTGAAGCTGATGGCTCGCACACAAGTATACATTTGCATATTGATTCTCAGTCACAGGCTGACATTTTTCACAATAATATCCATCTTCAAAATGTGTATCAACAGTCAGCATTGTAAAGTTAAACGGCTGCCCTGTCATCGAAATCTCTGTTAGCTTTTCCTTCGCGATATCAAACAGTTTTTGGTCTTCATATCCCCACCACACACGGTAATCCGGCGGAATTTTCCCATTTGCATTCGCCCATCCGTAATCCAGCATCTCATAATTTCCATGCTGCTCAAAATAATTTTTTCTTCCGCCAAACTCCGCATCGGAACCAATCAGAAGTGACTGTCGGTATCCCTGCTCTGCCAGGATATCTCCAATACTTGTAACTGCCGGCATAAATAAATCCTGATTAGACATCGCATTTCCATCAATCGGAATCTTCAACGGAAGTCCTGAAGTCTGTGCAAACATTCCTCCCATCGTCCACGTAGAACCAAATGCCGGATAGGCACCTCCTGCCAGCAAATCTGAATTGGAAAAACTAATATTATTTCTTGCAACCTCCGTCAGTTCCGGAATCACATTTTGATCAAAGGCTCCTCCATCTTCTTTTCCCATAAAGGTCGCCTCTGTAGATTCCAGGAAAATATAGATCAGATTCCTCTTCTGCTCCGGGAAAATGAGTTCTGTATTTTTCACATCTACATAGTGATCCTGGATAAATGTCGAATCTTTGCCCTGTGTTTCCAGATACGTTCCAATATCCAGATTCACCCAGAGATAATTTGCCGCACTCACCGATAAGACAACTGCCCCAACGATTCCTGCCGTGCAAACTACAGCATATTTTTTTCTCCTTTTTCTGAAAGCAATAAAAATTGCCAGTTCTAATAACATTACCAAGATTGCAGCCGGAAGACACTGATTGATAAAATCAAATATCATATCCGTATTTGTTCCCTCCATCGGTACCTTCAGATGAAAAATAATCTCATCAAATGTAATCAGCCCCCACGTATCCATCACCCATCTGGATGCATTGAACAATACAATTCCCAAACCACTCAAAACAATTACAAGGATTGACAATAAAATTGCCAATCCTTTCCAAACAGTATTTTTTATTTTTGTATGCATGTATTTTCTGCCTTCTACTTTCTTTCTATCTAGTACTTATCCGAATAATTTTTCCGGATATACCCCATTTGCCACAAGGCTTCTGATCGCTTCTACAACTGCCTCTTTATCTTCTTTGTAAGTAACCCCAAACCACTTATCATGTGATTTCAGCACTTTTACTTCCACCTTCTGCTCTTTTAACAGTTCACCAATGATCGTTGGAAGAAGATATTCTGCTTTCAGATCCGACTCTGGTATTTGAGAAAGGAACTCCTCAAAGCCTTCTTCTAAAATATGGAAAAATTCTGGAGTCAGTCCCCACATGTTCATTGACACCGGAGACTCGATATCAATCGGCTGCATTCCTTCCTCTGTACGCACTGCCGCCCCTTCCGGTACCATTTCAATCTGATGTGTCTCCACAATATCTGTCAGCATTCCCTGTTCGTCTACTTTGCAGATTCCTCTTGTCACACCGCCATTTTCGCTTAATGTGTTCTTCAGAACAAATCCCACCATACACAGCTTTTGCTTTTCTGATTGTTCCTTCTCTGCTGTCAGATATCCGAAAGCTTCTGCATATGCTTCTTTTCCATAATAATCATCTGCATTGATCACAAGAAACGGTTCTTTTACAACATCCTTACAGCAAAGAATTGCCTGTCCGGTTCCCCACGGCTTTGTTCGCTCTGCAAATCGTTCGCGATACTGTTTTGGAATATCTTCTCGCTCCTGATAAGCATACGCTACATTTACCACTTTTTCAATCCGATTTCCAATGACTTCTTTAAAATCTTTCTCTAGATCCTTTCTAATCACAAATACGACTTTATCAAAACCTGCCTCCATCGCATCCGCAATCGAATAGTCCATGATAATCTCACCATTTGGTCCGACTGGCTCCAACTGCTTGATTCCGCCACCGAATCTACTTCCAATACCCGCCGCCATAATTACCAATGTCGCTCTGTTCATTTTTCTTCTCCTTTTCTTTTGCAAAAATAGTCGAGCATTTATCTCGACTATTTTTATCTTATTCTCCTAAACCACTTTCGATCATCTCTATAATCTCTCGGGCTGCTGCTTCTTCATCTTCACCTTCAAATATAAATTCTACCTCATCTCCAGATTTCACACAAGCCCCTAAAATACTCAGAACACTCTTTGCATTCCCAGTAGAATTTTTCGCCTGAAATGTGATCTTGCATTCAAATTGCATTGCCGTCTTACACAGAAGTCCGGCGGGACTCAAGTGAAGCCCGGTTGGATTCTTGATTGTCACTACCTGCCTGATCATCTCTGCCTCCTGTTTTTTACTTTTTCTTTTCGACTGTAATATTGATCTTCTCACCCTTATACTGGCAGTCTCCATATCCTTCCACGACTGGAACTACTTGATATTTTCCCGGCGTATTATAATCTTTCATATCAATATAGACATTGATCTTGCTTGCATCAAGTTTCTTCAAATTCTCTTCGGAACCTGTAAATGCCAATTCAATCTGTTCAGAATCAAAGCTGACTTTCAGTCCCTCTTCCAGTTCTCTCGGAATGATCGAAGATACCGGTATATGGATTCTTCTGCTTCCACCTTCGCTGACAGAAATCGTCACTGCAATATTTTTCTGACTCTCATCTACCAGTTTTGTATTTTCCGGAAGATATGGCGTCACATCGATTCCAACTTCCGTACGACTGCTGATCTCTGTATTTTCCAATGCCTCTGCCGGTATTGTGATCTTATCGATTTCCTTTAACACATCCGGTCTTCCTGCAATCTGTACCTCAGCCGGTTCGATCAAAGCTTCCTCTACCACATATCCCTCTACAATGGCATCATTATATAGTACATCCAGCTTTACGTTTTTCGTATCAAGCAATTCCACATCAACAGATACTCCTTTTTCTCCAAGGTTCGTTTCAAACTGGAACTGATCAATGACTCCTCCGCCGGCATCATAAAGAATCAATTCTGCCGGAACTTCTCCATCGTTTGACATGCCCGACACGTCTGCTTTTGCCACAACTTTGTTAATCTGATTGATAGCGCTGACACCACCTTGGATTGTAATATAAGCCGGATTCGGCGTGACCGGTCCGAGCACATATCCATCTCTCACAGTGCCTCTCGTCTCTGCAACAATAGGAAATCTCTTGGACAGATAATTCTCAATTTCTACTTCCAGATTTCTCGGATTGGTATAGGCCTCCTCATACTCATCCTCATATCCGCTGATACTTACCTCTACTGGAATCAAAGCCCTGTTTTCCAGATTTTGCATATCTGCATATGCGGTTATCTTTTCTGGATGTTCCTTCAGATCACTCAAAATAGATTTTTTTGCCTTAACCGTGACTTCCACAGACTGCTCTCCGACAACCGAATACGTCTTCCCTTTGGATGTGATAATATCATCATTCCGTATTCCAACAGAAATTCCCTTAAAAGTCCGTGTATCAATCGGATCTTCGACATTCATAACAACAAGCCACAAAACTATTGTGAAGAACACTGCGATGAATTTCAGCCCCAAATTATTTGTCAGTCTTTCTTTCATCTTTTCGCCTTCCTTTCCATGGAATCAGACGTTTCCGCTCTACCGTACGATCCTGCACATCAATCAATCTCTCTGTGAGCCGTTCCGGGCGTACATTACGCTCCAGACGTCCTCCCATCGCAATGGAAACTGCCCCGGTTTCTTCTGATACTGCAATGATCAGCGCATCGCTCACTTCGCTCATTCCCACTGCCGCACGGTGTCTTGTTCCAAGATCCTTGCTTAACTTCATATTGTCTGAAAGAGGAAGATAACAGGTTGCTGAGACGATTCTGTCTCCTCTGATAATGATCGCACCATCATGGAGCGGTGTATTGTGTTCAAAAATATTGATCAGCACCTGACTGGAAACAAGACAATCCAAACGGATCCCTGTGCTTTCATACTCCGTCAGTTTGATCGCTCTCTCTACAACGATCAACGCTCCTGTCTTAACTTTTCCCATCTCAAAGCATGCTCTGACAATACCATCAATAGTCTCTGTGCTAAATCTGACAGACTCTTTCTTCTTATCCAAAGGCACAACCGAAGACAAAATATTTTTCTCTCCGAGTTTTTCAAGTGCCCTTCGAAGCTCTGGCTGAAAGACAACAACTGCCGCCATCGCCAGCACATCGATCGCATGGCTCGCCAAGAACAAAATGGTATTCATCTCAAAAATTGCAGCGACAAGAATGAATGCACAAAGTACAAGCATTCCCTTCAACAGCATCCATGCTTTTGTATTTTTTATCCACACCATAATCTCATAGACCAATACCGAAATAATGATGATCTCAATAATATCGACAACTTTAATCTCTGGTATATACCATGCGGAAATATATTTTTCAAGGAATCTCTCAAACTGTGCCCCCATCTTATCACCTCCTGTACTTATTTTTGAAGACTATTTTTCTAATTCTTTTTCAATCATTCTCTGAAGATCCTGCTGATCCTCCTCTTCATTTCTATCAAACACTTCCCCTGCTCCTCTGATCTCATCCGCCGGAAGTGTTGTTGTCTCTTGTCTCTCATTGATCTTTTTCACTGTCTTTCTTGGAGCCGGCACTGAAATCTTCGGAACTGCCTTGATGTAGTAATAATACTCATCATCTTCAAACTGAATCTGTTCCGTCCGGGAATAGTCCACTGTAAATACAAAAAATTCCAACACAACTGCAATCAGTCCTGCTACTATATTCCCACCGATCATACCACCATATGGAATATGTACATCAAAGACAAGTTCTCCGCTTACAACGAGCACAACATTGGCGATAATCCCAACAGCGATCGCCACTTTCCATGCATAGTCAAAGGAACTTCTGCGGATTGCATACACAATCAGCAGGCACACCGAAAATGCAAGTACAAATATCAACATCTCTTTGTTAGTAAAAATCTGTTTTGTAAATTCTGTCACTGCATTCATCAATCCCTCTGCGCCTGCACTGCCTTTAAATGCAGTCGCTGATGACGATACAAAATGCAACATAAAATAAACAATTGTCCCACATGCAACCGGTACAACATAGACCGGAGTTCCGATCAACCCATAGACAACCGGGATAATATACGGAACTTTTAATACAAATGCCAGAGGTGTCAGCAACAAAATAGTCGCCGTCCCCGGTGCGAATCGAAAATAAAAAATAAACATCATCAAAAACACGGCTGCCGTTACAGCAAACACTGCCATTGACAACGAAAACAAATGCAGCAAAATCAAAACTGCTGCTGCCACCGCCATATACACTGATGGCAAAAATGTAAAGAACACTGTCAGACCTGCCGTCACATATTTGGATGCCGCCAGTTCCATATAGCCAAGCTTAGAGTTGATCATCCCAAATACGAGAATTCCAAGAATCAGCTGAAGTACTTTATCGATATATTTTGCATACCGCGCATATAATTTCTGCATCTCTTCTTTCCACACGTATAAACTATTCATCTACATATTCTCCTTTTTATACATCTTACTCAGGCGCGATAAATTCCTGTAATATCTCTTTACTCTCAATTTTGCTTCATTGTGTTTCTTTTTGTAATAACTTCCAGCCATCATCCCATAGATGATCAACACTGCAATATATCCGATCACAACCAGCACACCAAGCAAAAAAAACTTTGCAAGTGTCAGGTCTTCAAAAATCCTCTCCAGATTCACAAGAAAAAATAATCCGACTGCCAATCCATACCCAATCGTCGTCCAAATCAATGTGACAATTGTACGGAAACTCACATAATCTTTTCTATAATAGCTGTTCACTTTAAAATCTTCTTTTCCCTGTCCTTCTTCATAAGAGGCCAGCTTTATCATCATCTTGACTCGTTCCTCATTTAACATCTCGTCACCTCTGTCTCTGTTTTTCCCCTCAGCCAAACACTATTTTTAGTATAGCATATAATCAGAAACCTTGTCCAACACTTATAGTCAGAAAATATACTTTTTGTACCCCATTTTCTTTCAATATGCGGGCAAGCTCATCCACAGTACTTCCCGTTGTATAGATATCATCGACCAGAAGTACTTTTTTCTTTGGCTTCCAGTCATCCTCCACGGCAAAGGCTCCGGAAAGTGCCCTCCTTCTCTCACTTGGATTCATCTCTTTCAATGCATTTGTTTTTTGAACTCTTCGGACTGCAAATGCCTCCATAGGGACCTCCAACCGTCCGGAAAGCTCTTTTGCCAAAACTTCTGCCTGATTGTATCCTCGTTTTCTCCGCTTACTTTTATGAATTGGTACAGGAATGATCACCTCGATCTGCCATTTTCTTAACAGATCTGCAAACTGTCCTGCCATTTGTTCCGCATAGTACTGTGCAAATACGCGACGATTTCTATACTTAAACTGATAAATCGATTGCGAAACCGGCATTTTATGGAGCCACAGACTCCTTCCCTGCTCATAGAAATGTATGATTTTCTGACAGTCATAGCAGTATTCCTGCTCCTCATAGCGCACTGGTTTTCCACATTTTTTACAGAGAGGCTCCTGCAGTATCTTTACTTCCTTCCGGCAGCTTTCACAAATCCCCTCAGAAGCTACTGTTCCACAAAACACACAAGTGGTCGGATAAAGTAATTCTAAAATCCTGTGCCATATAAGTTTTGCTCTCCATTTTTCTGCTGTTTTTCTTTCTCTGTTCTTCTGTTTCTCTGTTTTTTTCATTCTTTGTATCACAAGATACTTTCATACCGCTCACGAATCGCTTCCGCCAGACTCGTATACCGTTTTTGCTCACTTTGATTTTCAATCATCTCATAAAAAGTATGCTCATCTCCTACCAGTGTAACACACTTTTTTGCCCTTGTAATCGCTGTATATAATAAATTTCTGTGATATAGCAGTCTTGGGCCCGGCAGAAGCGGAATCACAACCGCCGGATACTCGCTCCCCTGGGATTTATGTATCGTGATCGCATACGCCAACTCCAACTCCTCCAGCATTTTAAAGGAATATTCTACCTGCTTTCCTTCTTCATACTCCACCGTCATGAGTTCCTGGTAATGATCGATTTTCTTGACGATTCCCATATCTCCGTTAAAAATGCCAACTCCTTTGTCCACAGTCAGCCCATATTTCGTTTTGACTTCCCACTCCAGCTGGTAATTATTCTTAATCTGCATGACCTTGTCGCCAACCCGGAATTTCTTATTTCCATATTCTTTTTCTTCTTTCTTTCGATCCGGCGGATTCAGATATTCCTGTAAGATCACATTAAGCCGCTCTACCCCGATCAATCCTTTTTTCATTGGTGTAAGCACCTGGATCTCATGCATCGGAGCATCCACATACTTCGGCATTTTTTCCTTTACAAGCTGGATGACGATGCTGATGATCACGTTTGCATCCTGCCGTTTTAAGAAAAAGAAATCTTTTCCTTTGTTTTTCAGCTCAACCGGCTCTCCATTGTTAATCTTATGCGCATTGACTACAATATCACTTTCCCCCGCCTGGCGGAAAATCTTATTGAGCCGCACAACCGGAAAACATTCTGATTTGATCATATCCTTCAACACACTTCCCGGTCCCACTGATGGAAGCTGATTGACGTCCCCCACAAGGATCAGATGAGTCCCAACCATCACTGCCTTTAAAAGCGCATGAAACAAAGATAGATCCACCATTGACATTTCATCTATGATGATCACATCTGCCTCCAGCGGATTCTCTTCATTTCTTCCAAATCCTCCTGTCTGTTCCCCCTCTGGATTGCCATTGACCTCCAGCAGTCTGTGTAATGTCTGCGCCTCGCAACCAGTCGCCTCCGTCATTCTCTTTGCCGCACGTCCGGTCGGTGCCGCCAGATAAATATTCAGCCCTTCGCTCTCAAAAAAATGAATCATCGCATTGATCGTCGTTGTCTTTCCAGTTCCTGGCCCTCCAGTCAGCACAAGCAGACCATTTTTTACTGCTTCTTTTACTGCTGTCCGCTGCAATTCATCCAAAGATAACTCTGCATACGCCTCAATCTTGCTCAGGCGCTTTTCCAGATAATCTTCTCCCACTTCATTTTTGATATCTAGATCGTACAACATTTTTGCAGTATTTAATTCCAGATAATAGAAATGAGAAGCATACACTCTCTTTCCCTCTGGCTTCTCCTTGACGACGATCTTCTTTTCCATACACAGATCCATCAGATGCCGCTCCATATCTTCAATTTTCACCTGCAAAAGTTGGCTTGTTCGCGCAAGCAGTGTCTGTTCCGGAAGGTACACGTGTCCTTCCCCAACTGCCTGAAGCAACGTATAAAAGATACCACTCCGGATTCGGAAATCAGAGTCTGTATGGATCCCTACCTTTGCTGCGATCTCATCGGCAGTCTTAAATCCAACCCCCTCTACATGATCTGCCAGCTGATACGGATTCTGTTCGACCACGCGATAAATGCTCTGTCCATAATGCTGATAAATCTTTGCCGCAAGTGTTGTTGAAATACCATATTTCTGCAAATACAACATTGCCTGTCGCATTTCCTTCTTCTCTTCTACCTGCACTGCAATCTCTCTTGCCATTCTCTCGCTGATCCCTTTGATCTCTGCGAGACGTTCCGGCTCTTCTTCGATGATGCGGAAGGTATCCCCTTTGAATTTTCTTACAATTCTGCCTGCCAGCGCACTTCCAAGTCCCTTGATTGCTCCGGAACCAAGATAAACTTCTATAGAATGAAGATCTTCTGGCTCTTTTACCCGATACTCCTGTACTTGAAGCTGTGATCCATACACCGCATGATTCGTATATTCTCCGGATACCTCCAGAAACTCTCCCTCGCTAATATAATGAAACATCCCGACACAAGTCAGATCCCCATCTTCATTGTGCAGATGAAACACCGTATAACCATTGTCTTCATTGCGAAACACAATGTGCTCCACATATCCGATTATTTTCTCCATGTTCCTGCTCTTTTCCTTTTCTGTTAAATCTGTTTCTATCGTACCACGTTCTTAAAAGCATGAAAACTCCTTTGTAGATTGCTTTTCAGAAAATACATATGCTCCTTCTATCACACAAAATATATAAAAAAAACTGCCGTGAACTAAAGCTTTCATCCAAACTTTTTCACAGGATTTCCCTTCCTCTGTCTGTTCTTCCGAATTCCTTACTTCCCGGCAGCTTATGCTCTATTATTTTCAATGTTTTTTGTAAAATCTAAACCTGACTAAGAATTTCTTCTCATCCCAGTAACTTCTGCAAATTGTCCACTTCCCACTGCAACAACTTTCATCGGATCTTCTGCTGCCATCGTCCGGATTCCCGTCTTCTCCTCCATCAGTGTATCCATCCCCCGCAGAAGTGCACCTCCTCCGGTCAGCATAATTCCACGCTCCAAAATATCCGCTGACAATTCCGGTGGTGTCTGCTCCAGTACATGTATCACCGACTCTACAATTTGGTCTGCCACTTCCCTCAGGACAGACTCTGTCTCTGAGGAAGTCACCGTAACTGTTTTCGGCAATCCCGTCACAAGATTCCGTCCTCTGATCTCTATCTCCAGTTCCTCTTCAAGCGGATAAACCGTTCCCACTTTGATCTTAATCTCCTCCGCCGTACGATCACCAACCAGCAGATTCTGCTTTTTTCTCATATAGCGTGCAATTGCCTCATCAAAATCATTCCCCGCCGTCTTCACAGAAGTATGGACCACTGCTGCCCCCAGCGAAATCACCGCCACATCCGTTGTTCCGCCGCCAATATCTACGATCATATTGCCAAATGGTTTCATAATATCCAAACCAGCTCCGATCGCTGCCGCCACCGGTTCTTCCACAAGACAGACTTCTCTTGCTCCTGCTGCATAAGCAGCCTCCTCCACGGCCTTCTGTTCCACTTCTGTGATCTGACACGGAACACAAATGCTGATTCTAGGTTTCTTTAACATCCTTCTTCCGAGCGACTTCTGCACAAAATATTTAATCATCTTTTCTGTGACCGTATAGTCTGATACAACACCTTTTTCCAAAGGTCTGATCGCGATGATATTCCCCGGTGTCCTTCCAAGCATCAGTCTAGCTTCTTCTCCAATGGCTTTTATCTCTTTCGTATCCCGGTCCAGTGCCACGACAGAGGGCTCCTTTAATACAACCCCTTTGCCTTTTATAAACACGAGTACGCTTGCAGTTCCCAGATCAATTCCGATATCTGCCGACATCTCGATTCCCCTTTCCTCATTTTTGTCTGTCTGATTTTTTGTTTATTCCCCCTGCCGCAACAGCGGTGCAATATACTTTCCGGTGTAAGAGCATTCGGAAGCGGCAACCTGTTCCGGTGTTCCTTTTGCGATCACCGTCCCTCCTTTGTCTCCTCCTTCCGGACCGATATCGATCAGATAATCAGCCGTTTTAATCACATCCAGATTATGCTCAATGACTACCACTGTATTTCCATCTGCAGACAGCTTCTGCAAAATTTCTGTAAGCTTATGCACATCCGCAAAATGCAGTCCAGTTGTCGGTTCATCCAAGATATACACCGTTTTTCCGGTGCTGCGCTTACTCAATTCCGCCGCCAATTTGATCCTCTGCGCTTCTCCTCCCGACAATGTGGTGGATGGCTGTCCAAGACGAATGTAAGACAGTCCGACATCATACAACGTCTCCATTTTCCTGCGTATGCTCGGCACATTTTCAAAGAAATGAAGTGCTTCTTCCACAGTCATATTGAGTACATCATAAATACTTTTTCCTTTATATTTTACCTCCAACGTCTCACGGTTATACCTTTTTCCATGACAAACTTCACATGGTACATAGACATCCGGCAAAAAGTGCATCTCGATTTTCAGAATCCCATCTCCACTGCACGCTTCACATCGTCCTCCCTTGACATTAAAACTGAATCTTCCTTTCTTATACCCTCTGGCCTTTGCGTCTGCTGTTGCCGCAAACAGATCACGGATCAGATCAAAGACTCCCGTATAAGTTGCCGGATTCGATCTCGGCGTCCTTCCGATTGGAGATTGGTCTATATTGATTACTTTATCTACCTGTTCCAGCCCTTCGATCCGCGTATGCTTTCCAGGAATTGTCCGGGCGCGGTTCAGTTCTTTTGCCAGTGCTTTATATAAAATCTCATTCACAAGAGAACTCTTTCCAGATCCCGAGACTCCTGTCACACATGTCATGACCCCCAGTGGAATCTCCACATCAATATTTTTCAAATTGTTTTCTCTTGCTCCAAGAATCTTAAGAAATCCTTTCGGCTCCCTTCTTTCTTCCGGTACCGGAATCTTCTTCCGACCGCTCAGATACGCGCCCGTCACAGATTTTTTATTTTTCATAATCTCTTTTGCCGTACCTGCCGCTACAACTTCTCCGCCGTGCTCTCCTGCCCCAGGACCGATATCGACAATATAATCCGCTTCCTTCATCGTATCTTCATCATGTTCTACAACAATCAGTGTATTTCCAAGGTCTCTTAAATGCTTCAACGTCTTTAACAACTTGTCATTGTCTCTCTGGTGCAGTCCAATGCTCGGCTCATCAAGGATGTAGGCCACACCTACAAGTCCGGAACCGATCTGGGTCGCCAGTCGGATTCTCTGTGCCTCACCGCCGGAGAGTGTTCCTGTCGCCCGAGAAAGGGTAAGGTAATCCAGCCCAACATCCATCAGAAAATTTGTCCTCGCTTTGATCTCCTTTAGAATCTGTCCGCCGATCAGCTCCTGTGTCTCTGTCAACACGAGTTCTGCAAGAAATTTTTGCAATTTTTCGATTGATAATGCGGTTACCTCCGCAATATTCATTCCGCCGACAGTCACTGCAAGCGCATCCTTCTTCAAACGCTGTCCCCCACAAGTATGACACGGGGTAATCCGCATAAAAGATTCATATTCTGCTTTCATCGTCTCAGAGCCAGTCTCCCGGTATCGGCGCTCTACATTCCTTAGCAGTCCCTCAAACGCGACATCATAAACACCTTCGCCCCGCTGTCCTTTATAGTATACTTTCACTTCCCTTCCATCTGTACCATGAATCAGCACATGCTGCACCGCTTCCGGATAGTCCTCAAACGGCGTATCCAGATCAAACCCGTACTCTTTGCAGAGTGCCTCCAGGATTGCTCTTGTAAAACTCCCTTTATCTGTGCAAGACTGCCATCCGATCACCGTAATCGCTCCGTCATTGATACTGAGTGTTTTATCCGGGATCATCAAATCAATATCAAATTCCATCTTATATCCAAGACCATAACAATCCGGACATGCTCCAAAAGGATTATTGAAAGAAAAGCTTCTCGGCTCAATTTCTTCGATACTGATTCCACAATCTGGACAGGAAAAACTCTGGCTGAAATTTAATGTTTCTCCGCCGATCACATCTACCTGAAGCAATCCTTCCGCCAATGTCAGTACACTCTCAATCGAATCTGACAGTCTTTTTTCAATCCCTTCCCGTACGATCAGACGATCTACAACAATTTCAATATTATGCTTGATATTCTTATCCAGTATAATCTCCTCGGTCAGTTCATACATACTTCCATCCACGCGCACACGAACATATCCACTCTTCTTCGCTTTCTCAAACAGTTTTGCGTGGGTTCCCTTGCGCCCTCTGACTACCGGAGCAAGTAGTTGAATCTTCGTTCCTTCCGGCAGTTCCATAATCTGATCTGTCATCTGATCCACTGTCTGCTTTTTAATCTCTTTTCCACACTTTGGACAATGCGGGATACCAATCCTCGCATACAGTAATCGAAAATAATCATAAATCTCCGTCACCGTTCCAACTGTCGACCTCGGATTTCGATTCGTAGATTTCTGATCGATCGAAATCGCCGGGGAAAGGCCTTCGATACTCTCTACATCCGGCTTCTCCATCTGTCCTAGAAACTGTCTCGCATAGGAGGATAATGACTCCATATACCTTCTCTGTCCCTCTGCATAAATCGTATCAAATGCCAGAGAAGACTTTCCAGAACCACTCAATCCTGTCAATACTACAAGCTCATTTCTCGGAATATCCACATCAATATTTTTCAGATTGTGTTCGTTTGCACCTCTAATCTTAATATACTGCTTCTTTTCTGCTTTGCGTGCCATTTCTTACCTCTTCTTTTCTTTGTCCTTATGATTCCTCTATCTCCAACAGCTTTTTCTTAAATTCTATCAGCTGATCTCTTAGTTCTGCTGCCACCTCAAAATTCAGTTCTGCTGCGGCTTTTTTCATCTTCTTATTAATATCCTTAATTGCAGCCTGTAATTCCTTTTCACTCATAGATTCCGGATCTTTTTCCAGCTTCATCTCCTCGGAAGACACCTTTTTTGAAATACTGATCAGATCCCGTACGGATTTGTGTATTGTCTTCGGCGTAATTCCATGCTTCTCATTGTATTCCATCTGTACCTGACGTCTTCGCTTTGTCTCTTCAATGGCAGCCTTCATAGAATCTGTCATCGTATCCGCGTACATGATCACATGACCCTCTGCATTTCTTGCAGCTCGACCGATCGTCTGGATCAACGATGTCTCCGAACGAAGGAATCCTTCCTTGTCTGCATCGAGAATCGCAACAAGTGTGATCTCCGGAATATCCAACCCTTCTCGCAAAAGGTTGATTCCCACAAGAACATCGAACACATCCATACGCATATCGCGGATGATCTCTGTCCGCTCCAAGGTGTCGATATCCGAATGAAGGTATTTCACCCGGATTCCAAGTTCTCGCATATAATCCGTAAGATCCTCTGCCATACGCTTCGTCAGCGTTGTGATCAGCACCTTATTTTTCTTCGCAATCTCTTTATTCACTTCGCCAACAAGATCGTCTATCTGCCCTTCCACCGGACGTACTTCCACCTCCGGATCAAGAAGTCCTGTCGGACGGATTACCTGCTCTGCCCGCAGAAGTTCGTTGCGTTCCTCATACTCTCCCGGCGTAGCAGAGACAAACAGCATTTGATTGACCTTACTTTCAAATTCTTCAAAATTCAGCGGTCGGTTATCCAACGCCGAAGGAAGCCTAAACCCATAGTCCACCAAAGTCTTCTTGCGGGAGCGGTCCCCCGCATACATTCCCCCAATCTGCGGAATTGTCTTATGCGACTCATCGATCATAATGATGAAATCATCCGGAAAATAATCAATCAATGTGTGGGGTGCTTCTCCCGGCTTTAATCCCGTCAGGTGTCTGGAATAATTCTCAATTCCTGAACAGAACCCAGTTTCTCTCATCATCTCGATATCAAAATTCGTCCGTTCTGCGATTCTCTGTGCCTCCAGCAGCTTGTCCTCACTCTTAAAGTACCGAACCTGCTCCTCCAGTTCTTCCTCGATTGCCTTCGTTGCCCGGTCAATGCTCTCCTTCGATACAACGTAGTGTGATGCCGGAAAAATTGCAACATGGCTCAGTTCGCTCTTAATCTCTCCTGTCAGAAGATCAATCTCCGTGATCCGTTCAATCTCATCTCCAAAAAACTCTGCTCGGATTGCATAATCTTCCGAGATTGCCGGAAAGATTTCCAGTACATCGCCTCTTACACGGAAGGTTCCACGCTTAAAATCCATATCATTTCTATCGTATTGAATCTCAATCAACTTCGCAATGACCTCATCCCGGTCCTTGATCATACCTGGCCTCAGCGAGATCACCATCTCCTGATAATCAATCGGTGAACCCAGTCCATAGATGCAAGATACACTCGCCACAATAATCACATCTCTTCGCTCCGACAGTGCAGCTGTCGCAGAGTGTCGAAGCTTATCAATCTCATCATTGATGGCAGAATCCTTTGCAATGTAGGTGTCCGAAGATGGGACATATGCTTCTGGTTGGTAGTAGTCATAGTAGGATACAAAATATTCTACCGCATTATTAGGAAAGAACTCTTTAAATTCGCCGTATAACTGAGCAGCCAAAGTTTTATTGTGGGCGATAATTAATGTTGGTTTGTTTAATTGTTGAATGACATTCGCCATTGTGAATGTCTTCCCCGAACCGGTAACTCCAAGAAGCGTCTGGCATTGGTTTCCTTCCTGAAAACCTTTGACAAGCTGCTCGATGGCTTGTGGCTGGTCACCGGTTGGGGCATATTCTGATACTAACTCAAAGTGCTCCATTATTTCTCCTTTATGTTCTCACCGTCATTCAAATTTTTCGAATAACCGGATTCTTCGTAATACTATTATCTTCTTTCTTTTACGCTATTATATCAGAATATAAAATAAAAGTACAGAAGAAATCGAATGTTTGTTCTGTTTCTTCTTTTTCCATTGCCATTGACATTTTTCACACTTCACAATATGATAACAATATAATTTTTCCATTAAACATTTCATTTTTATCAAAAAGTACAAGGAGGTTCTATGTTAGATTTTAATACAATTGCAGGGGTTTCCATCCCATTTGTCGGAACTACCCTCGGCGCAGCTATGGTGTTTTTTATGAAAGACAAAATCCATCCTCTTTTGCAGAAGGCTTTGCTCGGATTTTCTTCCGGGGTAATGATGGCCGCATCCGTCTGGTCTCTGCTGATTCCCGCAATGGATCTGTCTACCGAAAGAGGCATGGGAAAGTTCAGCTTCCTCCCAGCAATATCCGGTCTTCTGATCGGCATCTTGCTCCTGCTTCTCTTTGACCGCCTGATTCCACATCTACACCTCAATCAAACGCAACCGGAAGGACCAAAGAGCAGTCTTCAAAAAACAACTATGATGATTCTTGCAGTCGCAATCCACAATCTGCCGGAAGGGATGGCAGTCGGTGCCGTATTTGCCGGACTGAAAAATGCCGGTACAGAGGTAACTCTTGCCTCTGCTTTTGCTCTCTCTGTCGGGATTGCAATTCAGAATTTCCCAGAAGGGGCAATCATCTCCATGCCACTGAAATCAGAAGGGATCAGCCGCAGAAAATCATTTCTCTACGGTACGCTTTCCGGTCTGGTGGAACCGTTTGGGGCAATCGCAGTAATCCTGCTCTCCGATTTTCTGATTCCACTCCTTCCATACCTGCTAAGTTTTGCGGCAGGAGCTATGATTTATGTAATCGTAGAAGCGATCATCCCTGAGGCAAGTGAAGGAACACATTCCAACATTGCCACAATCGGATTTGCAGTCGGCTTCTGTGTCATGATGATTCTGGATGTAGCACTCGGTTAACTTTTCCCTTTATTTTAGAAACACTCCTATAACAAAAGGACCGCACCTATCTGGGTTCCTCATTTCCCCCTGATAGGTCGCAGTCCTGTTCTTTCAAATCGAATATTCTGTCACAGATCCATATCCCAATTTCCTCTACGGTCGCATTTTTCTTCTGAAAACTAGCAGGAAATCTAAACTTTCACCGCTTCTACCTTAACAAAATACATACTCTGCAAGTCTGTCAAATGCCTCTTTTACCCGGCTAAATGGAAGTGCCAAATTCATACGAATTGCACATGGACCGTGGAATGCACGCCCATCCTGCCAGACAACACCTACTTCATATCCTTTGGCCTGCACTTCATCGATCGTAGTTCCATGTTCCTTGCACCACTCCGTACAATCTAAAAACAGCATATACGTTCCCTGCGGTCTTGACACTTTTACCCCAGGGAAATGTGCTTCAATAAAATCACATGCGTATGTTACATTTTCACCAAGCACCTCGCGAAGCTCATCTGTCCACTCTGCACCCTCTTCACAATAAGCTCCCATCAGCGCATACATCGATAAGAGGTTGATCGAATTGTAATGGCATAAGGAAGATTCTTTTTCCACACGCTCGCGGATATATTTGTTATAGATAATATGGTAACTTCCTACCATTCCCGCAAGATTAAATGTCTTAGACGGAGCATACTGAGCTACTGTACGATTTTTCGCGTCTTCAGATACAGACTGTGTCGGAATATGCTGATTTCCATGGAGAACAAGATCAGACCAGATTTCATCGGAAATCACATAGACGTCATTCTCTTTATAAATCTCCATCGCCTTTTCTAATTCCCATCTTTCCCAGACACGTCCGGTCGGATTGGTTTCCCTTAAGGCTCTCTGAGCTTTTGAATCCCTTTGAGCAATATTTTCACATCATCTAAAATATAATCAAAGGCTCCTGCTTTGTACATATTAATAACGATCATTCCTGCCGGAACTGCCAGTATCATGCCAAATACACTTCCCATCTTGTAACCAACATAAAGCAGAACCAATGTCACAAGCGGCGTCAGTCCCATGCTATCTGCCACAAGCTTAGGCTGAATCAGCTGTCTTACAAGCTGTGTGGTAGCATATAAAATAATCAGACCGATTGCAAGTTTATAGTCCCCTGTCAGAAACTCGAATACAGCCCACGGTATCATTGCTGTCCCGGTTCCAAAAAATGGAAGAAAATCAAGCAGTGCAATCAAAATTGCACAGAGTAACACATACTTGACTTTTAGGAATGCCAGGCCCAAACTCAAGATCAGTGCAACAACGATCATAATCTTAAACTGCGCTTTAAAATATCCCCCCACTGCACATTTAAAATTGTCCACAACCATCGTCATTTTTTTCTGAACTGCACTTGGAGCGATCTTCTTGCTCCACACAATGATCTCGTCACGTTCCGCAATAAAAATGTAAGCAGAAATGACCGTCACGATTACTGCAATCAAAATAGATGGAAGACGCTTTGCAAAGTTTCCTGCTGCAGTCACTGTCGGCTCGCTGATCCCCGTGATCAAATCTGCCATTCCCTGATCCATATTGTTGACCATCTCATCCCAGCCCACCTGCAGTTCTGCTGGCAACAAATGGAAAATCCCCTGGAATTCTCTTCCGATCTGTCGAAAATCTTCCTCGAACTGCTGATACATCTCCGGAAAATTGTCAATAAAAATTTTGATTTCCGTAAACGCCTTGCTGAATCCAAAGTAAAGTCCTGTCACGATCAGACCGAGCACCATTACAATAATGATCGCTGATCCCAGCTTTCTTACGATCTTCAACCGCTTTTCCAGCCATCGCACGACCGGATTGGCAATCATTGCGATTACCCACCCAATCACGAATGGCATAAAATACCTCATCAGTTGAAATCCTACCACCACAAACACGACTGTTCCAATCAGACTGACCAAAAGACTTGCCGCTACTTTCCAGTAAGGTCTTCTGTCTTCCATATGCTCCACCTCTTTTTTATGAATCAGTAAGCTTTCTTTGCTTCTTAGTTTTCAGTTTCCTGTAATGTCTCTTCGTCATTTAGAAATTCTCGCTCGACCAGGTCCCAAATCTCATCTCTTCCCTGTTTTGTCTCCGAAGAGAATGGAATAACTGTCGTTCCCGGCACAAGCTGCAGACCTTCTTTTATCATTTTAACATGTTTTTGCACCTGGCTGCGCTTGATTTTATCTAATTTTGTCGCAATAATAATCGGATTATATCCTTGATCCACGATCCACTGATACATCATCTTATCATTAGCCGATGGTTCATGCCGGATGTCGATCAGAAGAAACACTGCCCGTAACTGTTTTGATGTATGCAGATATTTTTCAATCAATTTTCCCCACTGGATTTTCTCTTTCTCCGACACTTTTGCATATCCATATCCCGGGAGATCCACAAGGTACATCTCTTCATTGATATTATAAAAATTAATTGTCTGCGTCTTTCCTGGTGTGGCTGAAATTCTTGCATAGGATTTGCGGTTCATCAGCGCATTGATCAACGAAGATTTCCCCACATTTGATTTCCCTGCAAACGCAATCTCCGGCTTATCATTTTCCGGCAGCTTACTTGTGATCCCGCAGACAGTCTCTAAATTAATATTTCTGATAATCATAATTTTTCCTTTCCTTCCTATTCCGGAACAAATGCATGTTCTAACACTTCTTCCATTTGTTCTACCGGAATGATTTCCAGTCCTTTTGTAATCTCTGCTGAAAGTTCTTCCACATCTCTTTTGTTCCTTGCTGGGATCAGCACCTTCTTGATCCCGGCATTCTTGGCCGCCAACAATTTTTCTTTCAGACCTCCAATCGGAAGCACTCTTCCACGCAGTGTGATCTCTCCTGTCATCGCAACATCTGCGCGCACTTTTCGATCCAGAATTGCCGAAAAGATTGCCGTCGCCATTGTGATTCCGGCAGATGGTCCGTCTTTTGGAACAGCCCCCTCCGGAATATGTACATGGAAATCATGTTTTTCAAAATAATCTGCCTCAATTCCATATTTTTCACTGATCGAGCGAATATAGCTGATCCCGGCCATCGCCGACTCTTTCATGACATCCCCAAGCTGTCCGGTTAAAAGCAATTCCCCTTTTCCCGGCATCAGATTCACTTCAATCTGAAGTGTATCCCCTCCGACACTTGTCCATGCCAGCCCGCGCACAATTCCGACTTCGTCTGTTTCATTTGCCATCTCATACGTGAAGATTTCTTTTCCAAGATACTTTTCAATATTCTTCTCCGTCACCCGGATTTTCTTTCTGTCCTTCTCAAGAATCTCTTTTGCAGATTTCCTGCAAATAGCCCCAATTTTTCGCTCCAATTGGCGCACCCCTGCTTCTTTCGTGTAAGAACGGATCATCTTTCCTACGGCATTCTTACTGATCTGAAGTTGTTCCTCAGATAATCCATGACGTTCCAATTGTTTCGGAATCAAATGTCTGTCTGCAATATGCTCTTTTTCATTTTCTGTGTAGCTGCTGATCTCAATGATCTCCATGCGGTCTAACAACGGTCTCGGAATAGTTTGGAGTGAATTTGCAGTTGTGACAAACAGTACTTCCGAAAGATCCACCGGAACTTCAAGATAATGATCCCGGAACTTATAATTCTGCTCACTGTCAAGCACTTCCAAAAGTGCTGAGAAAGTATCCCCCTTATA
>Bissell_p1__coassemble_477_pt1 | contig 26763 bp, 24 predicted proteins | sample Bissell_p1__metabat2_low_PE_015 | metagenome-assembled genome bin Bissell_p1 | reverse complement strand
CCGCTTTTCCTCTGCCTTTTCATCATTTTTCTAGTTCTTATTGAAATCTCTTCCCCATTTTATCTTTCGGATTTTTACCGCGCTTTTCTCCCACATATACAGAAAAAAAGGGGCTGTCGGGAAATAGATAGTTCCAAACAGGGGCAGATTTGACTCGTATAAGTCAAATCTGCCCCTGAAACTTTTCCGTAAAAAGAGAAAAAGATGGCTAACGACAACCATCTCCTCTCCGTTCCATGTTATAATGGAACTATGCTAAAACAAGATTATTATAACGAATTTTTTGAATTAGGGCAACAGAAAATTAACTTCAGTTTCTTCGAATTGTGTTTACCTGACGACGATCCAGTCTATACCCTGAAAAAAGTGATGGAGGATTTAGATTTTTCTGGCTTGTTAGCCAATTGTTCAAATAAGGGAAGAACCGGGTTCAACCCAATTATGATGTATGCTGTCGTTACTTACGCAAACATGCGAGGAGTTAGAGCTGTTGACCGTATTGTGGAGTTATGTGAAAGAGACCTTGCGTTTATCTGGCTTACCAAAGGACAGAAACCAAAAAGAGATGCATTCTATGAATTTAAGAATAAAAAACTAACGGCTGATGTATTAGATGAATTAAACTATCAGTTTCTCCGCCGTCTGCAAAAAGAAGGACTGATTACCCTAAAGTCGCTTTTTATTGATGGGACTAAAATAGAAGCAAATGCAAACCGCTATACGTTTGTCTGGAGAGGAACGCTCAATTATCATCTTGCAGGATTGCTGGATACCATTGATTCGTTGTATCAGAAATATAACGTTCTGATCGACGAAAATGAGTATAGTATCAAATATGACATTCCTCATGCTCATATGTTTGTAATTGAAGGAATAGAGAAAGTAAAAGATGTCATTGAAAAGAACCGGAAACGAAAACTGACAAAACATAAAAAGTTATCCAATAATACCATCATCGAAATTGACAATTGTTCTCCGTTGGAGATTGTGAAACTCCAGAAAAATCTTCTTCAGATTGTAGAGCAGGAACAGATCGAGTTTGTTTATGGAAAAGGAAAGAAAAAACCGGAAATCCAGCAATTATATGAGGAACTGGAAGCCTGCGGTGAACGCCTGATGGGATACAAAGAATGCTTTGAGATCATGGGAAGAGACAGGAACAGTTATTCCAAGACAGATTTAGAAGCTACCTTTATGAGAATGAAAGAAGACCATATGCTAAATGGACAACTAAAAGCAGCATATAACATTCAGATAGCAGTAGAGAATTATTTCATTGTTCAGGCATATGTAAGTAATGACCGGACAGATTATAATACATTGATTCCTGTGTTAGAAAAGCACAAAAATGCATTTGGAGAAATTTTGGAAGAAGTAACTGCCGACAGTGGTTATTGCAGTGAAAAGAATCTTCTGTACTTAAAGGATCATAAAATCACCAGTTATATCAAACTGCAGGATTATGAAAAACGGAAAACACGTGCGTACACAGAAGATATTGGGAAGTATTACAACATGAAAACGCAGATCTTTGAGGATGAACTTTATTACGTCTGTCATGATGGAAGAGAACTTCATCATATCAGGACTGAGAAAAAAGAACAGTCTGGTTATACACAAACATTTGAGGTGTATGGATGTGCAGATTGTAGTGGCTGTGGACATAAAGCAAAATGTCTCTATAAATATAATGCCGAAAAAGATGCAGAAAAAAATAAAGTCATGAAGATCAATGAACAATGGGAAGTTTTAAAAGAAGAATCCCATGCAAATATCCAGAGCGAGAAGGGGATTTTGAACCGGCAGATCCGTTCCATTCAGACGGAAGGACATTTTGGAGACATCAAAGAAAATGACGGTTTTCGCCGTTTTAATTACCGGACAGCAGAAAAAGTATACAAAGAATTCATGCTGTATGCGATTGGAAGAAATATAAATAAATACCATCGTTTTCTTCATGATGAGATCAAGAAATTTGAAGGAAAAACCGAAGAAAAGACTGCTTAGAAAAAGGATGCTTTCAAAAATGCAGTCAAGGGGTTTTTGCGTCCTAAAATACATACAGAAAAGAAAAAAATACGAATCTCCTAAAGAAGTTCAAGTATTAAAAATACTGATTTCTATGGGAGATTCGTATTTTAAGATTTAGAGCCTAAAAATCGGTATTAACCGATCGCCCCTTTTCGTAAGAAAATGGGTTTGTGTTGTGAAAATGTTATCAAAAAATATAAAAAAAGTATTAAAAATCATTAAACTTTTTCTGGAAAAATTTGTCGATATTTATTGAAAAATGGGATAAGAAGTTCTATACTAGAGAGTGCATACAGCATTTTAGAATAATAAAAATTATCTTTAATTATATAGACTTCATTTGGATTTGGATAAAATGCCGGCGTAAAAATATGTTGGTCTTTTTATATACAGAATATAGTCTACATATACCTCTCTCACAGCTATTCACTTTTTATAAAAATTTATATTTTTTCGGGGGGGGTATTTGCTTATGCAATGATGAGAAAAGGGGGATTTATGAGAAAAATAGATATTCACAGTCATATTCTTCCGGGGTTTGATGATGGCGCCGCTGACGAGCGAGAGAGCATTCGTATGTTGAAGATGGCAGCGCGTCAGGGAATTGAAAGTGTGATTGCTACACCACATTATTCAGCCGAACACGTAAATTACAGACCGCAGGATATTCGCAGGGCTTGTGCAAGTCTGGAACAAAGAGCCAGAAAAGAGATTTCTCCGGATTTTCATATTTATCCGGGACAGGAGATACTATATACACAGGAGATCTTTGAGCACTTAGAATGCGGCAAAATTCAGACGATGGCAGATTCTTCTTATACACTGATTGAATTTATGCCATGGATTCCATATTCAGAATTGTATCGCTGTGTGAGAACGCTGGTAATGCGCGGCTATCAGCCTATCTTGGCACATATTGAGCGCTACGAAGTCTTACGAGAAAAATGCAGGATAGAAGAATTGACGGAGATGGGTGCGTTGATGCAAATGAACTACCGGAGAATTGATGGTAAATGGTATGAGGAAACGACCAGATGGTGCAGGAAAATGTTGCGGGAAGGGAAAATCCATTTCCTTGCTACGGATATGCACAATACAAAAACACGGAAACCGATGACAGATGGAGCAGAAGTGTGGCTGAAAAAACATTTGGAGAAACAATACATAGCAGAGATTTGTTATAAAAATGCTCGAAAGATAATCAAACAACAAAGATAGAGGAGAAAAAGATGGAAAATAATATGCGTGGTGATGAAGTTGAAATTGATTTAAGAGAGATCTTTTATGCACTAAAGAAGAGAGCGTTTCTAATTCTGGCAGTTGCATTATTGTGTGGCTGTCTAAGTTGTGTCTACACAAAGTTTTTTATGACACCGATTTATACATCTACATCCAGTATGCTGGTTTTGACGAAAGAGACAACGCTTTCTTCTCTTGCTGATTTGCAGATTGGAAGTCAATTGACAAAAGATTATACGGTATTGACAACAAGCAGAGATGTGTTGAATCAGGTTATTGAAAATTTAAATCTTAAGATGGGTTATAGAGTTCTGCGGGAAAACATTGTATTAGAAAATCCAGAAGATACCCGCATTCTTAATATATCTGTGACAAATTCAGACCCAGAGCTGGCAAAAGAAATCGTAGATGAACTGGCAACTGTCGCATCGGAGTATATCGGCGACAAGATGGAAGTAATTCCACCGAAGATCATCGAAAAAGGTGAACTTCCAACCGTGAAGACAAGCCCAAGTATGACAAAAAATACATTTTTAGGATTGATGCTCGGATTTGTACTGAGCGCTGGAATTGTTGTTGTGATTACAGTTATGAATGACAGTATCAAGACAGAAGATGATATTGAGAAATACTTAGGTATTTCGACACTGGCTGTGATACCAGATCGTAAGGATTATATCGGACAGAAGAAAAGTGAGAAACGGCAAAAGAAAAAAAGCGGTAAAGGAGGAAGAGCGTAATGGATAGAGTTGCATTAAAAGATCCAAGGAAACAGGATTATTTTTATGAAGAAGCTGTGAAAACATTGCGTACGAATATTCAGTTTTCGGGGAAGCAAGTCAAAACGATTTTGCTTACAAGTTGTTATCCAAACGAAGGAAAGAGTGATATTGCGTTCACACTTTCTACAGAGATGGGAAAAACAGGAAAAAGAGTTCTTCTGATTGATGCAGATATCAGAAAATCCAGTTATATCAGACGGTATTATATCCATAAATCCGTAAATGGTTTGTCGCAATATTTAAGTGGACAGAAAAATCTAGAAGAAATCATATATCGGACGAATTATGAAAATCTTGATATGATTTTCTCAGGACCAATTGCACCGAATCCATCTGAATTATTGGGAAATCCTGATTTTGTTAATTTGTTAGAAGAAAAACGGGAAAAATATGATTATATCTTTATTGATACTCCTCCGTTGTTAAATGTAATTGATGCGGCAGTGGTAGGGCGTTTTTGTGATGCGGGTATTTTAGTGATTGAGAGTGAAGCGGTCAGTTATAAGGCTGCACAGAAAGCAAAATCTCAGCTTGAGAGAAGCGGTTGCCATATTTTGGGCGCAGTGCTGAATAAAGTGGATGTGAAGAAAGATAAATATTATCGTTATCATTCTTATAAAGAATATTATAAGAAATAACGAAGAGGGAGAAAAGAGAAGTGGTGGGATTTAGAAATCGAGAAAAAAAGTGGAATGTATTTTTCGCTTTTATTTGCGTACTTTTATTTGTTTTTCTAGCTGGAATGTTGGTGCTAGGTAAGAAAACAGAGAAAGAAGAGCAGGACAGACTGAAAGAGCTTGCAAAGAAAAAACAGCAACCGGTACAGGAAGAATTACAAAAAAACGAAACGACAGATTTTTTGGAAGGAGAATTGCCAGAAGAAAATGGAAATCCGGAAGGAGTTGTGTGCTGGGGAGATGAATTCCTCGGTGGGGAGGAAGCATTGAACTATTCATACAAATCTGTGCTTCAGAGAATTTTGCGGGACAATGGATATTCGCTTTCAGTACAGGATAAAACATTGGAAGGGGCTGGAACGTTATCCATGATGACAATGGCAGGGGTTCCGGGAGAACAGGTTCAGCAATTTGTAGAGAAGCATCAGATAGCTGCTGCAGGTGCAGAACTGGGAGTGACAGAAACGGAGATAAGAGAATTAACTCCAGAACAGATGGCAAGAACAGATGTCAACTGTATTCCGATCATCTTCATGGGATATTATGGTGGATGGAATCATGATCCTGTAGAACTTGCGGAACAACAACAGAAGATTCTGGATACTTTTTCCAATCAGGAGCGATTCCTTATTATCGGAACAGCACCATTCGATGGAAGCGTGGACGTTGCGGGTATGGATACTGTGTTGAAAGAACGATGGAGGGAACATTATATCAGTACCGCAGAAGTCTGCAGTGCCCCAATATCTACTTATGAAGCGCAAGAACAGCTGGCACAGGTAATTTTTCATAAACTGGTAGAATTCAATTACATACAAAGAGAAGGATAATACATGAAGAAGACTGGCAAAAAGAAAAAACGACAAGTGAAAAAAATACTGACAGTGTTGGTTGTAATTCTTGTAGTTGGAATTGTGGGAGTGGTAGGAGTTGGTATCTGGAAAAATCGAGGGATTTTCAAAGAAGAACAGGTAGCATCAACGGCAAAGGAGAAAGAGTTGAAAAAAACTTCTTCTTCAAGGACCATTACCTATGAAGGAAAAGAATATTGCTATAATGAGCATTTAAGCAATTTCCTTTTTATGGGAATTGATTCCCGGGAGAAAGTAGTGACTACACAAGGCCAGGCAAATGCAGGCCAGGCAGATGCGATTTTCCTTGTTTCATGGGATAGAGTGACACATGAGATGAATATGATCTCGATACCGCGAGATACGATGGCAGAAATAGAAGTTTTTGATCAGGCAGGAGATAGCCTTGGGAAAACGCAAGATCATATCAACCTGGCGTATGCGTATGGTGATGGGAAAAATGTCAGCTGTGATTTGATGAAACAGGCAGTTTCCAATTTGCTTTACGGTTTACCGATCCAGGGATATTGCTCCTTAAACATGGATGGCATCCCAATTATTACCGATGCAGTTGGTGGTGTAACCGTCACGATTCCGAATGATAGTCTGGCAGAATTGAATCCGGAATGGATAAAAGGAAATCAAGCAGTTCTTACGGCAGAAAATGCAGAGAATTTTGTGCGATATCGAAGTACAGAAAAAAGTCAGAGTGCGATGGAACGCTTGGATCGACAAGTTGCTTTTTTGGAGGCATATGGAAAAAAGGCAGAAGAGATTTATACACAGGACTCTTCACTGGTAACAGAACTCTATGAAAAGTTAAATAATTATATGGTAACTAATATCGGAACAGATCAATTCGTTCAGATTTTAAAAGATTTTTCACTCGATGAAGATCGACAAGTGTGGCGGATTCCGGGAGAAGGTGTATCTGGACCAGAATTTGATGAGTTCCATGTCAATGATACAGAACTGTATGGGATGATAATAGAATGCTTTTATCAGGAAGCAGAATAGGAGCCACATATGAAAAAGAAAACGTGGATTGCATTATGTTGCCTTTGTGTGGGGATCCTCTGTGGGGGAATAGGAATATACAAATATTTTCAAGAAAAGCAGGCAGGTAGCGAGTACGAGAAATTAAAGGAAGAAGTCACAAAAAAAGAACCACAGAGAGAAGAGCGGACAGAAGGCAATGCGACAGAGGAAGTACCATCAGCAGGTGTAAATGTTCCAATTGACTTTGCAACACTTCAGCAGCAGAATCCAGATGTATATGCGTGGATTACCGTTGGACAGACTGCAGTAGACTATCCGATTTTACAACACAGTACTGATAATAGTTATTATTTGAATCATACAATCGATGGTGAAGAGAAACCGGAAGGTGCAATTTATACAGAAAATTATAATACAAAGACTTTTGAAGATCCTAATACGGTAATTTATGGGCATGATATGAAAAATGGAACGATGTTTCAGAGCCTTCATAAGTATATGGATCGCAGCTTCTTTGATGCAAATCGGGATATTACGATTTACATGCCGAATCAGATTTTTCATTACAAAATTTTTGCGGCATACCTTTATGATGACCGCCATTTGATGATGCATTATAACTTCTGGAATCCAGAAGATTATCAACAATATTTAGACAGCATTTTCTCTATAAGAGATATGAATGCATTTATAGACACTTCTGTGAAAGTGGATCACGAGGATAAAATAATTACTTTATCCACCTGCTATGCAGGAAACTCAGCACAGAGATATCTGGTACAAGCTGTACTGGTATCTATAGAAAAATAAGAAAGGAAAGGTGAAGACCAATGAAGAAGAAACTTTTGGGAACTCTTTTAGCTGTAGCTTTATTAGTTACACAGTCCATCGGTGTATTTGCAGCAGACAGCAAGACAACACAGGCAACTCCTTCCGGAGACTCTGTTGGAAAATACGAGATGACAGAAGGTACAAGAGAAAACTTTTCAGAAGTAAGTTCTCCGGAAGTTCTGGAGCAGATCTTGGCTGTAAATGAAGGAACAGCTACTTTAGAGAGCATCGCAGGACAGTCAGAAGAACTGAAAGCGGAATTACAAGGAAAAACACTTGTAACAAAGTTTTTTGATTTAGTACCGATTGATGGTGGCGTAAAGACAGAGGATGGAAAGTACAAAGTTACTTTTACAGTTCCAAATCTGACAGAAGCTTTAAAAGATGTAAAATTACTTCATTACAGTACAGTACGTAATGTCTGGGAAGTAATCACACCATCTGATGTAAACTATGAAAGCAAACAGATTACAGCAGAATTTGAAGATTTATCTCCAGTAGCTGTAATTGCTACAAAGAGTGGAGCAGGGGATTCTGCTACTTCTGGATCAGGGACATCTCCTCAAACAGGAGTGGGATCTGACTGGGGCATTTATGTAAGTGCAGCAGTTGTACTTCTTGGTGCAGCATTTGTTCTTGGAAGAAAGAAAAGAGCATAAAGGCGTATCAAGAAAAAAGGGAACTGCCTGAAAAAGGCGGTTCCCGGATAGAGAAGTAAAGGGGAGAGGATTCTTGTATCGAAAAATTTCGAATAGTTGGTTTAAACATTGGGATTTTATTGTCTTAGATTTAATTACACTGCAATTGATATTTGCCGTTTCGATTATGTTGCGAAATGGGCTGATGACCCCTTATGGGGAAGATATTTATCTTCAAGAAGCAGTGATCTTATGTCTGGCTGATATTTGTACAGTATTTTTTACTGAAGAATATAGTGGTATTATGCGAAGAGGATATTTTCAGGAGTTCAAAGCGGCATTAAAGCATGTATTGATTGTATATAGTATCATGATTTCCTATCTTTTTTTAATCAAAAAAGGACAAGATTTTTCAAGGATTTCTTTGGCTATTTTTGTTGTTTTTGGCTTGATTGGAATTTATTCAGAAAGAATTCTTTGGAAAACATATTTGCTGAAAAGAAAAAAAGTTTTTTATGATAAGAGGGCAATTTTAATTTTGACTACAATGGACAAGGCGGACAGAGTTGTTCGGACGGTCCTTAAAAATACATATAATGAATTAGAAGTAAAAGGTGTGATTCTCGCAGACAACGATACTCGGGTAGGAGAAAGTATTGCAGGAATTCCGATTGTTTGTAAAGTGGAAGAAATTCCGGATTATATTCAAACGAGATGGGTAGACAGTATGCTCATCAACGTAAAAGAAGGAACAGTTCTTCCGAAAAATTTAGAATTGACTTGCATTGGCATGGGCGTGACTGTTCACAGAAAACTGGCGCGAGTAGGAGAAAATACGCGCAATCAGCAGTTGGACAGTTTTGGAGGATATGTCGTACTGTCAACCAATATTCGCATGGCAACTTCCAGACAGATTATCTTAAAACGATTAATGGACATCTGCGGTGCATTGGTTGGATTATTCTTTACGATAGCACTTGGAATCTTTATCGCTCCAGCAATTTATTTCGCGTCACCGGGACCAGTATTGTTTTCGCAAATGCGAGTGGGAAGAAATGGAAGAAAATTTAAAATTTACAAATTCCGCAGTATGTATATGGATGCGGAAAAGCGAAAAAAAGAATTGATGGAACAAAATCAGATGAAAGGTTTCATGTTCAAAATGGATGCAGATCCTAGAATTATCGGGAGCGGACCAGATGGGACAAAACATGGACTGGGATGGTTTATCCGGAAAACTTCCATTGATGAATTTCCTCAGTTCTGGAACATCCTAAAAGGGGATATGAGCTTGGTTGGAACAAGACCACCGACTGTAGATGAGTGGGAGCAATATGAGCATCATCACAGAGGCAGAATGGCAATGCGGCCAGGTCTGACCGGTATGTGGCAGGTAAGTGGAAGAAGTGATATTACAGATTTTGAGGAAGTCGTTAAATTAGATATGGATTATATTCAAAACTGGAATATTGGGTTAGATATTAAGATTCTTTTAAAAACAGTGTTGGTTGTATTTAAAGGGTCTGGATCTAAATAAGAAAGGAATGAAAAAATGTGAGAATAGCAATGCTGGGACATAAACGAATTCCATCTAGAGAGGGTGGAGTGGAAATCGTTGTAGAAGAGTTATGTACCAGAATGGTAAAGCAAGGTCATGAAGTTACTTGTTATAGCAGAAAAGGACATCATGTTAGCGGAGAAAATTTTGATAAGGAGCTTTCAGCTTCGTATAAGGGAATCACAATAAAGAATGTCTTTACAATCGATAAAAAAGGGCTTGCTGCAATGTCGGCTTCTGTAACAGCTGCTATTGCAGCGGCATTTGGAAAATACGATGTGATTCACTTTCATGCAGAAGGGCCATGTGCGATGTTGTGGTTACCAAAACTTTTTGGAAAAAGATGTATTGCAACAATCCATGGATTGGATCACCAGAGAGCTAAATGGGGTAAATTTGCCAGTACTTACATCATGCTGGGCGAAAAATGTGCAGCGAAGTATGCAGATGAGATTATTGTACTCAGTGAAGGAGTAAAACAGTACTTTCAAGATACATATGGAAGGGAAACAAGATTTATTCCAAATGGTGTTAATCGACCTGAAATAAAATCAGCAGAATTAATTACAGAGAAATATGGATTAATCAAAGATTCTTATATTTTATTTTTGGGTAGATTAGTTCCGGAAAAAGGTATTCGGTATTTGATTGAAGCGTTTAAAGGTGTTAATACAGATAAGAAACTTGTGATAGCAGGTGGAAGTTCTGATACGAATACATTTGCTGATGAATTAAAAGAATTAGCAAAAGATGATAATAGAATTTTATTTACCGGATTTGTTGAGGGACAAGAATTAGAGGAGTTATATAGCAATTCATATATTTATACACTTCCAAGTGATTTAGAGGGAATGCCATTAAGTTTGTTGGAAGCAATGAGTTATGGAAATTGTTGTGTGGTATCTAATATAGCAGAATGTGTGGAAGTTGTGGAAGATAAAGCATTCGTTTTCAAAAAGTCAGATATCAGTGATTTAAAAGATAAAATTCAACAAGCATGTGATAATTCAGGCCTTGTAGGTCGATTAAAGAGTCAGGCTGCTGATTTTATTTGCAATAAATATGATTGGGATGACGTTGTGAAGAAAACATTGAATCTGTATGGGGGAAAAGAAAAATGATTCGAATATTGCAGTGTGTAAATGATATGCATCGTGCGGGGTTGGAAACGATGTTAATGAATTATTATCGAAATATTGATCGTACTAAAATTCAATTTGATTTTTTGACACATCGACCATATAAAAGTGATTATGATGATGAAATATTAAGTCTTGGTGGGAAAGTTTATTATGCTCCGCGGCTTTATCCTCAAAATTATCCAAAATATTTTAAATGGATGAACCAATTTTTTAAGGATCATCCAGAATATAAGATAGTACATTCTCATATTGATGCGATGAGTTATTTGCCATTGAAAGCAGCGAAAAAAGCAGGTGTTCCAGTTCGAATCGCACATAGCCATAATACTTCGATTGATAAAGATTTTAAATATATTTTAAAGCAATATTTTCGTGCTAGAATTAATTCGGTTGCAACAGACTTTTGTACTTGCGGTGAGGAAGCTGGAAAATTCCTATTTGGGAATGTGGAGTCCACACTGATTCCTAATGCAATTGATATCTCTAAGTTCTTGTATAATCCAATTATAAGAGAAAAAAAGAGAAATGAATTAGGAATCAAAAAGGAGTATGTGATTGGTCACGTGGGAAGATTGTCATACCAAAAAAATCATAAATTCCTGATTCAAATATTCAATAAGTTTTTAAAACGATATGAAGATACAATACTGCTTTTAGTAGGTGTAGGAGAAAAAGAGGAAGAGATTAAGAAACAGGTTAGTGAGCTTGGTTTAGAGCAGAAAGTAAAATTTTTAGGAAATCGAAATGATGTAAATGAATTGTATCAAGCAATGGATATTTTTGTGATGCCATCTTTTTTTGAAGGTGTTCCGGTAGTTGGTGTAGAAGCACAGTTTGCAGATCTTCCATGTGTTTTTTCTGATAAAGTACCGAAAGAAGTGAAGTTTCATTCAAAAACGCAATTTGTTCCCCTGAATGCACCATTCCAACAATGGGTTGATGTGATTGGAAAATATCGTAACATGGAAAGAAAACCTATGACGGATGAACTAGAAAAGAGTCCGTATAATATCAAAACAGCACATTCTATATTAGAAAACTATTATTTAAATTTGCAGGCCAGAGAGGGATTATAATTATGGCGAGACATAAAAGTATTAAGAGAATTGTACATCGTTGTATGGAAGAATTAGATGCAACAAGAAGAATAGCGAAAGTTACATCTTGGAAAGAAGGGCTTGAAACATTTCGTGCAAAAATTGATATACAGATCATGAATCGTAATGGATATTATGAAAATGAGGCGAGAAAGAAACATTTACTTAGCAAACATGATATTATGCTTCGATATTATGAAAAAACGTTTGGAGATTTTTTGAAAACATATGATTATAATCATGGAAATCAAGAGTTACCAAAATCAGAATATGCAGATTGTATTTGGATTTGTTGGTGGCAGGGGTTGGATCAAGCCCCAGATCTCGTCAAGATATGCATCGATTCTATTAAACAAAAAGCAGGTAATCACAGAGTGATTATTTTGGCAGAAGATAATTACAAACAATATGTGGATATACCGGAATGGATAGAAGAAAAGAAAAATAGAGGAATTATTACAAGAACAAATTATTCTGATTTGCTTCGTCTTTCACTTTTGGCAAAGCATGGTGGTATGTGGATTGATTCTACATTTTTCTGTACACAGCCAGTATTGGATGATTATTTTCAGCAGCCGCTATGGTCTATTAAGCGTCCAGATTATTTTCATGCATCTATTGCTTCAGGTTATTTTGCAGGATATTCCTTATCATGTAATGAAGAAAATAGATTTGTGTTTATGACTATTCGTGACTTCTTTATTAATTATTGGAAACATAACGATACAATGGTAGACTACCTAATGGTAGATTATATGATTGCATTGGCTCAGAAATATGATGAAAGAATTGAAAAAATTTTTCGACAGATTCAGCCTAATAATCCAGAATGCGATGAATTGTATAAAATAATGGATCAGCCATATGATGAAGCTGTTTGGAATAAGATGAAAGAACAAACTGCTTTATTCAAATTAAGTTGGAAGTATCAATATCCGCTTGAGAAAAATGGAAAACCAACCTTTTATGGAATGTTATTAAAAAGGAAATTATCTTAATTTTTAAATTAGGGAGAAAGTAATGAAACCAAAAGTAAGTGTAATAGTACCTATATACAATGCAGAGGAATATTTGGCTCAATGTATAGAGTCGGTATTAGCACAAACATTGAAAGAAATAGAATTAATACTAATTGATGATGGTTCTACAGATGAATCACTTAAGATTTGTAATGCGTACAGTGAAACAGATAATAGAATTCAAGTGTTTTCAAATAGAAATGTAGGACAAGGATTAGAAAGAAATTTTGGCGTAAAGAAAGCTACAGGAGAGTATATTTCTTTTTTAGATTCTGATGATCAATATAAAAAGGATATGCTCGAGAAGCTTTACAAAAAAGCAGTAGAAATCAATGCCGATATGGTTTCGGGAGGATATGCTGATATATGTAATGGAAATCTTATAAAGGAACATCCATTAGATAATGAGATATTAGACAGTAATGTAAAAATTAAGGAAGCTATGTCAAATTTGATTTCATACGAAAAAAAAGATGGATATGCTGGCTGTATTGCAGTATGGGATAGCATTTTTAGAAGAGATTTGCTTGTAGAAAAAGATATTCAGTTTCTCTCTGAGCGAGAGGTATATTCAGAAGATTTGTTATATAAATTAACAGTGATGTCTTATTCGAAGAAAATAGCTTTTTACAGTGATATAGTATATTTATATCGTGTAAATGATAATTCATTTACTAATCATATTAATCAATCTGTATTAAGTAGGATATTAGAGTTATATGATGTAATCAATATAAAATTTGGAAGTTTTTTGGAAGAGTTCAATTTGAAAAATCGAATTATAAATCGTACTTTTTTTACATTACGATTTAATATTAAAAAAGTTTCTAAATCAAGGGAAGCTAAAGTGTTCTACAAAATGATTTTAGATAATGAGAGGTTAATGGAAATTATACGATTGTATAAACCAACTAATTTGAAAAATTTTGTCATATATTGGTTACTTAGAGGAAGAGTATTGGGGATATTGCGAATATTGGTGAAAAAGAATTGATTTATAGGAGTAGAAAGATGAAAACGGGAATTATTACATTTCACAGGGCAATTAATTATGGAGCAGTTTTGCAAACATATGCTTTACAAAAATATTTAAATAATGATGGATATGATGCAGAGGTTATTGATTATCGCTGTGATCATATGGAAAGATTTTATAAAATTTTGAGTGTAAGAGATAAATCTATTAAGCAGATAATCAGAGGTTTAATGAATTTTGGATATGCATATAAGAAAAAAAAAGCTTTTTATAAATTTTTGAACCAGAATGTTAATATGAGTTCTAAAATTTATGGAAAATCAAATATTGATGAGGCAAATTCAAAATATGATAAGTTTATTACAGGGAGCGATCAAGTTTTTAATTATGCATGTTCAAAATTTGATAAAAATTATTTTTTAGATTTTGTTCAGGATTCTGATAAAAAATTGTCTTATGCTGCTTCCTTTGGAATGAAACAAGTTCCTGATGAATATGTGGAGGAATACAAAAAATTATTGTTGACATTTCATGAATTGTCAATTCGTGAAATAGATGGACAGAAAATCGTAAGAAATTTAATTGAGAGAGAAACGGAATTATCAGTAGATCCAGTCTTTTTATTGAAAACAGAAGATTGGGCAAGACTAGCAAAGAAGCCGAAATTGGAGCATTACATATTGATATATAAACTGAATACCTCAAACTTAATTTTTGATTTTGCAAGAAAATTAGCTAAATTAACAGGAGCAAAAATTGTTGCATTAAATTTTGATATTGTGGATCAAATAAAGACACCGGATATTAAAGGGGTGTATTCGGCTTCAATAGAAGAATTTCTTGGATATTTTAAATATGCAGATTATGTTGTGACAAACTCTTTTCATGGAACTGCTTTTTCTGTTATTTTTCATAAGAATTTTTATGTAGAAGCTTTACAAAAAGACTTTAAGCCCAATGATCGAGTAGAATCGTTATTAAATCTAACAAAATTGAATGGATGTAAAATAGAAACATTGGATGATTGTAAGTTAAATGTTAATAGGAATTTTGAGATTGCAGATGCTCAAATTATAGAACAACGAGATAATGCAAATCAGTATTTTGAGAGGATTTTGAATGAAAGCTAAAAAATGTTCAGAATTAAGTGAAAATAGGATACTGGAATTAGTAATGGCGTTATTGATTAATTTCATTATTTTTTCGGCAAATAATAAATTGATGATGTATACAAAACACTTATCATTGTTCGTAATTGTTTTATGCCTTGGATTGTTTGCTTCGAAGAAGAAATATTTAATAAAGATAAATAGATATAAGGCACTGTATTTTGCATTTGCAGTATTGATAATAGTTAGTTCTGCATGGGTTAGTAGTTTCAGTTCTATTTTGGAGTACAGCGTATATTTTATATCTGGAATATGCATTATTTTTTCGGATTTTTCAAAATCTTTTTACTATTATTTGCTGAAAACATTTAAAATTATGTTTTGGGTATTTATATTTTCCATGTTTTTAGAAGCACTGTTACCAGAGGTATTTCATGTCTTATTCGGATTTGCCTCATTCGGTGATGTGGAAATGCGAGCGCTTACAGCAGGAGGAGCAATTGCAGGTTTAGCTTTTGAAAAAGCCTATGCGGCATTTATATGTAATCTAGGGTTAGGTGTAATCTTTGCAGAGTTTGTGGCAAATAAATCTTATAAATATATTATTCAAAGTATAGTTGTTCTGTTAGCATTGATGATGACAGGTAAGCGTACATTATTTATTATTCCTATAGTTATTTTGCTGATTTATGTAATGTTATTCAGTAAAAATAATAGGTTTATAAAGTTAGCAGGAGTTGGCTTAGGAATTATAGGATTTGTGATTGTAGCATATGCAACAATTCCGGCGGCATCCTTAATTATTGATCGAATGATTAATAGTGATGGAGACATTTTGTCTGGAAGAGAAAATTTTTGGAATTATGCTATGGAAATGTTTTATCGACATCCATTGATTGGTGAGGGGTTTTTGTCTTTCAATGATTATGTCTTTAATAGGGGATTTCGTTATTATGGAGATAGATGGAATTATCAGGCACATAATGTATATATCCAGCTTTTAGGTGAAACAGGTATTATAGGGTGTGCATTGATTGTAATATTGATTGTCTTAGTAGTAATTAAGGCGATTTCTATGGCAAAGGAAAATTCTAATTTTTGGAATGTGCTTTTAGTTTATTGGATTGTTTTGTTTGGAATTTATAGTCTTACGGGGAATACATTATATTATCCATGCCAGATGATTATTTTGGTATTAGATATTTTATTCGTTTCAAATATAAAGAAAATAAAGGATGTTGCTTATAAAGTTGGAAAATTAATAAAATGGAAGTGATAGATTTGTATGGAGGTGTCAAATGAATCCGTTAGTAAGTATTATTACTCCGTCCTATAATTCGGGAAAGTATTTAGATACATATTTTACTTCGATTTTAGAACAGGATTATCAAAATTATGAGGTGATTTTTATTAATGATGGTTCAACGGACGATACAGATAGTATTGTAAAAAAATATAAAACAAAATTTGAAGAAAACAATATTCGTTTTGTGTATTTAAAACAAGAAAATGGTGGTCAAGCGAAAGCCATGAATTTAGGATTCCCATACATTCAAGGAAAGTATTTTATTTGGCCAGATTCTGATGATGAACTTTATTCAAATAATATTAGTGAAAAAGTAAAGTATATGGAAAAGCATCCAGAGTGTGCAGTAGCCATGTCAGGAGCGGATTATGTGGATGAGATGGGAAACAAATTACAACATTTAGAAAGAATTCCACCTGAAAAGGATAATTTTTTTGAAGATTTATTATTAAGCAAAAATGTTGTATTTTGTCCAGGGATTTATATAATGAGGACAGAAAAATTTTTCAAATGCGTGCCAAATAAGAAAATTAATGAAAGCCGGATAGGGCAGAATTATCAAATTTTATTGCCGGTAGTATATAGTGAAAAATATGGATATATAGATAAAACTCTTTATAAATATATTTTACATAATAATAGCCATTCAAATAAAGATAACAACGAATATGAAAAACTTCTAGAAAGATTTAAAAGACATGAAAAAACATTGTACATTCTGTTGAAAGAAATTTGTAATTTAGAAGATGAAGAAAGTTATCATATTAAAGTTTATGAACATTTTTACAAATTTTATTTGCGTTTAGCAAACAGATATGGAAAACGACAAGACTTAAAAAGCTACTATAAGCAGTTGAAAAATGCTAATGCGAATGGAATAAAGGAAAAAGTATATTATGTATTAGGGCTGATAGGAATAAAGAAGAGGTAGGATATGGGACGATCAAAGAAGTTTATGTATAATTCAATTACAACCGCATTGCTACAAGTTGTGACAATGATTGCGGGATTTATAACACCTAGATTTATGTTAACAGCATATGGTTCAGAAATTAACGGTTTAGTGTCGTCTATTTTGCAATTTATTAGTTACTTTAATTTAGTAGAAGCTGGATTATCTAGTGCAGCTGTTTTTTCTTTATATAAACCGATTGCAGATCAGGATCATAATAGAATTAATAGAATTGTAGCAGCGGCAAAACATTTTTATATTAAATCTGGATTTATTTTTGTTGGCTTAGTTGTAGTATTGGCATTTTGTTATCCCTTTATTACAAAGTCCACAGTATTAGATCAGAAAAGTATCTTTGTGCTCGTTCTTGTATTAGGAGTAAACGGGTCTTTGGAATTTTTTACATTGGCAAAGTATCGAGCATTGCTTACAGCAGATCAAAAAACATATGTTATATCTTTGGCGTCTATTGTTTATACAATTTTAAATACCATTCTTGTTGTCGTATTGTCAACACTGAGGGTTAATATTGTATTATTGAGAATTATCGCATTGTTATCTATTTTTATAAGAACGATAATATTATATGTATATGTAAGAATGAATTATCGCTTTATTCGTTATGATGTAGAACCAGATTATGCTGCAATGGATAAGAGATGGAGCGCGTTGTATTTACAAATTGTACAAACGGTACAAAATGCATCACCAGCAGTTTTAACAACTATTTTTTCTTCATTAAAAATGGTAAGTGTTTATTCTGTTTACAATATGGTTATGTCTGGAATTAATGGTGTAATGTCCGTATTTTCAACAGGTGTATCAGCAGGATTCGGAGAACTTATTGTAAAAGGTGATAAAAAAGTTTTTCAAAAGGCATATAAAGATTTTGAATATATTTATTACTTTATGGTAAGTATTGTATATTCTATTACATTAATTACAATTTTACCCTTTGTGAAAGTATATACAAGTGGAGTTAATGATATTCAATATACTAGTATAGTCTTTTCTATTTTATTTGTAGCAAATGGAATTTTATATAATTTAAAAACACCACAGGGAATGTTAGTAATTGCAGCAGGATTATATAACGAAACAAGAATTCAGAGTACGATTCAGGCAGTTATTTTAGTTATAGGTGGTGTTGTTTTTGGAGCTAAAAATGGATTGATTGGAATTATGTTTGCTTCATGTTTATCAAATTTATATCGTTGTATTGATTTGTACTTTTTTATACCTAAAATGGTAACGCACATGAGCAGGAAGAGCACTTTAAAAAATATTTTTATTACAATTTTAATGATTTTGATCACTTATTTTACAGCACCTAAAATAATAAAATTGGATCCTTCAAATTTAATAGTATGGGTCGCTTATGCAGTTTTCGTTGGCTTATATTGTTTAGTAATTATTAGTATTTTCCATATAGTATTTGAAAGAAATAATTTTAAAACAATACTTATAAGAATAAAAAATATGAAAGGAAAATAAAATGAAAGAGTTATATACAAAAAAAGAAGAATGCTGTGGATGTTCTGCGTGTGTTAACATATGTCCAAAACATGCAATTCATATGAAACCAGATACAAAAGGATATTTGTATCCAACTATAATACAAGAGTTATGTGTGGAGTGTGGACTGTGTGAAAAGGTATGTCCTTTAAAAGAACAGAAGAAGGAGGATATCTTTGAAAAAAGAGCTTATGGTGTTAAAAATAAGAATCGTGTTGAAAGGACGAATAGTAGTTCGGGAAGTGTGTTTATAGAAGTTGCCAAATATATTTTGGACAAAGATGGTGTTGTGTATGGGGTGGCGTTAACTTCTAATTTTTATGTAAAACATGAAAGGGCTGAAACACTTGAAAATGCAAGAAAATTTCAAGGATCCAAATATGTACAAAGCGATAAAAATGAAATTTTCCGATTGGTGCAGGAAGATTTAAGAGTAGGGAAAGAAGTGTTATTTACGGGAACTCCATGTGAAGTAGCTGGGTTAAAAAATTTTTTGAGAAAGGACTATGAAAATCTATATACGTTGGATATAATATGCCATGGGGTTCCGAGTATTAAATTATTGAAATCATGTTTAAATGAACAAGAAAAGAAAAAAGCTTCCAAAATAAAAGAATTAAAGTTTCGTGATAAAAAGTATGGGTGGCGAAATCAAGAAATTCATATAGAATATGAAAATGGAGAGAATTACCATGCTCCGATATGGGAAGATAATTTTTATAGATTATTTACTAGTAATTATATATTAAGAGATTCCTGCTATACTTGTAAATTTGCAACAATGGATCGAGAAGGAGATATTACAATCGGAGATTTTTGGAATATTAAAAATGCAAATGAAAAATTTGAAGATAAATTAGGCGTATCTTCTATTATTATCAATTCCAAGAAAGGGCAACAATTATTTGAGGCTTTAAAGGATAATTTCCAAATAATAGAATGTTCATTAGGTGATATTACACAGCATAATTTACATAGCCCATCGCCATATCCAGAGAAATATGATGAATTTCAAAAAGATTGTTTGGAAAAAGGATTTGATTATTGTTTAAAAAAATATGGTTCTATGAGATTATCGGAGAAAATTAGGAGAAAGTTCTCTCCGTTAAAACAAAAATTGAAAAGAGTATTGCAAAAATAAAAACATTATAATGCTTGGAGAAATAATATGAATTATAGATTGTGGAAGGTATACTTGAATATATGGAGAGTTGTGCCTTTTTATGTGTTGTGTAAACATTGTAAATTTAAAGATAGAGTCAAAATGGATATAGCAATGTGGAAAGAAAAAAACAAGGAACTAAAAGAATTCTCTGATCTGATTCAATTTGGATATTTTGCGATGAATATGATGGAATTTAGAAATATTATGTTGAATAGATTGCATCGCAATAAAATAAGCTATATAATTTCCAGAATACTATTTAAACCGTTAGAAAGTTTATACATTAATATGCCACCTGAAAAAATTGGAGGGGGTTATACTTTCAACATGGATTTTCAACAATTGTAGCAGCAAAAGAAATAGGGGAGAATTGCTTTATTAATCAACAAGTTACAATTGGATATAATGGGAAGAAAGCACCTATTATAGGTGATAATGTTAGAATTGCAGTTGGGGCAATTGTAATAGGAGATGTATATATAGATGATGGAGCTATAGTAGCGGCTGGGGATGTGATAAAACTTAATGTTGAATTAGGAGATGTTGTAGCAGGAGTTCCCGCTGTATCAGTAAAAAATAAAATGCAAAAAAGTAATTGCAAATAATAATTTGTTTTGGAGGAAGTTATGAAGACATCATTAGTTATTATGGCGGCTGGATTAGGATCTCGCTTTGGCGGTGGAATTAAACAGCTTGCAGAGGTAGGAGCAAATGGGGAAATTATCATGGATTATTCGATTCATGATGCGATTGAAGCAGGATTTAATAAGATTGTTTTTATTATTCGGAAAGATATTGAAGAAGCATTCCAGAAAGCGATTGGAGATCGAATTGAAAAAATCTGTCAGAGCCTTGGAATAGAAGTTGCTTATGCGTATCAGGAATTGAAAAATATCCCATCCAATGTAGAATTTCCAGACGGGAGAACAAAACCATGGGGGACAGGGCATGCAGTTCTTGCCTGTAAGCAAATCCTTCAGGAACCTTTTGCAGTTGTGAATGCAGATGATTATTATGGAAAAGAAGCATTTGTAAAAATTCATAAATTTTTAGAACAGTACACACCAGAACGCGCAAACCAATTTTGCATGGCAGGGTTTATTTTGAAGAACACATTAAGTGAAAATGGTGCTGTTACAAGAGGGATTTGTGAATTAAATGAACAAGGAAAGTTAAAGACAGTCCATGAAACTTCTAATATTGTAAAGAGTGAGAAAGGTGCAGCAGTTGCACAGGGAGAAAATATGATGGAGATTAATCCAGAATCTTATGCTTCAATGAATATGTGGGGATTAACGCCCGAATTTATAGACTTGTTAGAAAAAGGCTTTCAGGATTTTTTTGATCAAATGGGAGAGAAAGATGTTTTGAAAGAAGAATATTTACTGCCGATTTATATCGATCAATTATTGCAGAAGAAAGAGATTTCTGTTGAAGTGCTGGAGTCTCATGATAAATGGTTCGGGGTAACTTATCAGGAAGATAAAGAAGTTGTGAAGCAATCTTTTGAAAAATTAGTGAAAGATGGGATCTATCAGAGAGAATTATTTGCGGATTTGTCCGACGAAAAGTAAAGGAAAGAAATATGTTGGAAATGATAAAAAGCATTCTTACTCATGTATTAACTGCGCTTTATCAACCATTCGGTTTTGCAGTGCTTCTTGCAATCCTTTTTATGTTTGTTTATCTGACGGCAGAAGAGCAGGGGTGGAAAGTCCTTTTTAGAAAATGGTGTTTGTCATTTAAAAACAATAAATATTTTAGACGTCTGTTCTATCTTTCTTTTTATTCAGGAATGATTTTGTTTCAGACTCTATTAAATCGGAATATGTGGGCCAATCCACTGTCTAATGTCATGGGGAGTTGGGGACTATATAACGAAAATGGAGAGTTTACTACAGAAGCTATTGAGAATTTTATTTTGTTTATTCCTTTTACGATATTGCTTTTATGGGCGTTGGGTGAGACGCGTTGGAAAGAATTGGGAAAATGCAGGCAAGTTCTTTGGAAAGCTGTGAAAATTGTATTTTTGTTCTCTCTTTCTATAGAATTTACACAACTTTTTCTGCGCCTGGGAACTTTCCAATTATCAGATTTGGCTTACAATACATTGGGAGGTTTTGTCGGCGGTTTTATATATTGGGTTTGTGCGAAAGGCAAAAATAAGAAGCATGGGATGAGTTAAGTATTTTTCCTGTTTTTTAGGAAATTTTCTTGTTCTTTATCCGAAATTTGACGGTCATAATATGTTGGTTTGCAAATAGCAGAGAGGATAAAAAATAAAAAGCAAGTTCCTAGAAGAGAGAGAAGTAAATGCATTGTAATCACCTCCTTGAAAATTCACATAAATTTTGTGTATACAGTAATTAGATATTTTACAGAAATAGAAAAAATGGTTTCTATTTATATATGTATGTGAAAATAGAAAAAAATATGCATATGAGATACGATGAGACTGACAGTAATTTGCTGATTTAGATTAAGAATTTTAATTTTTAGAATCTATCGATAATAGACCATAATCATGATTCCCTTAAAATGTATTTACACTTCGTTCTGAACTGTCGAAAATCGAAAAGTGTGTAGACTATACTGTGTTTTTCATGACTTACTTATACTACGGGCTTTTTTCAACCTCCTTTAAAAATGTATTTTAGTTGTGTATTAGATTGGAATCGGCTATGATGATTTCATAGAATTCCTCTGACAAATGGAGGAGTATTATGAGAAGAAAACATGGTTTAAAGGAACTTACGATCAAAGATAATTTCATGTTTGATGCAGTGATGATGGATGAAAATGACTGCAAGGGACTTTTAGAAAGAGTTCTGGAGATACCAATCGAACGAGTGAAAGTCAGCCGGGAGAAGAGTATCGTATATCATCCGGAATATAAAGGTGTCCGATTGGATGTCTATGCAAAAGATGAGTGTCAAAGTCATTATAATGTAGAGATGGAAGTAAAAAGAAAGTCAGCACTTGGGAAGAGAAGCCGTTACTATCAGAGCCAGATGTGTATGGAACTGTTACTATCAGGAGAAGATTATTCAGAACTTCCAGACACCTATGTCATTTTCATCTGTGATTTTGATCCGTTTGACGAAGAAAAGTATCGGTATACATTTGAGATGAACTGCAAAGAGTCTGAGTAGACCAATCTGAAAGATGGAAGGACTATTGTATTTTTAAACACGCATGGAAAGAATGAAAGAGAAGTTCCGAAAGAACTGGTGACACTTCCAAAGTATGTAAAGGCAGACCTTGTAGGAAGTGAAGAAGTATTTGATGACCCCTATGTGGAACAGTTGCAGAATTTCATCCGCAAGCTCAAGGAAAGCCGGGAAATGGAGTAGCGCTTTATGATTTTTAAAGAGATGTTGAAAGAGGAGCGTGCAGAAGGATTTGCGAAAGGGCGTCAGGAAGGACTTAAATAGACTCTGCTTTTGTTTTGCAAAATTTCGGAGACGTTCCAGATGAGGTGTTTGAACAGATTCAGGCGCAGCAGGATATGGAAATGTTGAAGAATTGAATGCAGGTCGCCTTTCGGTCAAAGACGTTGGAAGTGTTTGTACAGAAGATGTAAGAAAAATCTATTTCTGATTATTGATCAGATCTAAATCTCCGAGATTTGTAGCAGCCTTCCGGTAGATGTGGTATGATAAGTTTATATCTTACATAGGAAGGAGGGGTATGTTTCCAATTTGGATTCATACAAAAGAAGAAGTGAAACGTTTATTGATTTTAGGTGCCGGCGGTTTTGGCCATATGATCCAGGAAACAGCAAGATTGTTGGGGTACGAAGAGGTTGTGTTTTTAGATGATGCCGTAAAGGGAGCGGATGTAATTGGAAAGTGCTGTGACTATAAGGCATTTTTAAATGAGTACGATACGGCAGTGGCAGCTCTGGGAGACAGCGGAATGCGGCTATACTGGACAGAGCAATTGATGGAAGCGGGCTACCAAGTTCCGGCAATCATTCATCCGTCAGCGGTCGTTAGTCCTAGTGCGGTGATCGGCAATGGAAGTTTTATTATGCAGAGTGCGATTGTCAATACCAATACAGTTGTGGAACATGGTGTGCTTGTCAACAGTGGGGCAGTTGTAGATCATGATTCTCGTGTTGGATGTGGAGCGCATATCGGACTGGGCAGTGTCGTAAAGGCGAACTGTGTAATCCCTTCCAGAAAGAAGGTTGAAGAGGGAGAAGTGATCTTCTCTACGAGAAGAAAGATTGACGGTGTGACAAGCAGAAATCTGGAAGATGCACTGTATGCGTTTGGGTTCGGTCTTCAGTGCAGCTATGTGAAGCCGTTTGGAGAGGGACATATTAACGAGACGTATGCGGTCTATATGCCGACGGAGGAGGACGATGAGTTTGCCTATATTCTTCAGCGGGTGAATAATAATGTCTTCAAAGATCCGGCAGGTGTGATGGAGAACATCTTCGGAGTGACAGAATATCTAAGAAATGTCATTCGAGAGGAAGGTGGAGATCCGGACAGAGAGACACTTTCCTGCATTAAGACAAAGAATGGATGTACCTATTTCGAGGATAATGAGGGACAGCCGTGGAGATGTTATAATTATATTTCGAATTCGGTATGTTATCAGCTTGTAGAGGATCCGGATCAGTTCTATCAGTCTGGAAATAGTTTTGGACACTTCTTAAAACAGCTTGGAAATTATCCGGCATCCAGCTTAAAGGAGACAATCCCAGATTTCCACAATACGGTGAAACGGTTTGAAAATTTGGAGAAAGCTTTGAAGCGAGATATCAAAAACAGGGCGGTCACTTGCAGACCGGAGATTGCGTTTGCCCTTGATAGAAAGCAAGATTGTAAGGTGTTAGTAGAACAGCAGGAGAATGGAACGCTGCCACTTCGAGTGACACACAATGATACGAAGCTGAACAATATTTTGTTTGATGCAGAGACTGGAAAGGGACTTTGTATCATTGATCTGGATACGATCATGCCAGGGCTTGCTGCAAACGATTTCGGAGATTCCATCCGGTTTGGTGCGGCGACAGCGGAGGAAGATGAGCGCGATCTGGATAAGATGCATTTTGACATTTCGCTGTATGAGCTGTATGTGAAGGGATATTTGGAGGCGACAAGAGATGTGTTGACGCCGGAGGAAGTCGAGAGCCTTCCATGGGGAGCGCGTCTGATGACGTTTGAGTGTGGAATTCGGTTCCTGACAGATTATCTGGAAGGAGACACTTACTTTAAGACGGCTTATCCAGAACACAACCTTGTGCGTGCGCGGACGCAATTCCGTCTGGTGGATGAGATGGAGCAGCAGTTTGCGAAGATGCAGGAGATTGTAAGAAAGTACGCATAAGAAAAGAAAGCCGGGGTGGAAGAAGCTCCGGCTATTTGATTGGGAAGAATCAAAAAAGAAAGAGAGAAGTAGATGAGAAGAGAAAAAGAACAGAGGGCACTCTTTCAGTTGATCAAGAGTGTTTTACTGGAAGAACCAATAACGATAGAGGTCGAAGGGCTTGACTGGAAGTATTTGCAGCAGTTGTGCAAGTATCAGAAGATTGACAATCTAGTATCCTATGGAATTTTACCACTGCAGGAACAGGAGAAAATCCCTGCGGATGTGGTCTGTGCAATGCAAAAGGCACAGCAGAAAGGGATTGCTAGAGAGGCTACCCAGTATTTTTCTTTGCAGGAGATCCAACAGAAGTTTGAGGAAGAACAAATTGAGCATCTCCCATTAAAGGGAGCCCAGTTGAAAAAGGAATACCCTTCTCCTGATATGCGTTTTCTCACAGATCTTGATATTCTGTGTCAGAAAGATCAGCAGGGTAAGATTCAGGCAATTATGGAGTCGCTTGGGTATACTTTGAAACATGGAGGAGGGCATCACGATGTCTATGTGCGGAATCCTTTTATGATGGTTGAGATTCATTGGGACTGCTCAACGGAGAATCGGGAGCTAGATGTACTTTTGGAGGATATCAGGAGCAAATGTATCCGAAAGGAAGGTTTTGCGTTTGCGTATCAGATGCCTTGGGAAGAGTATTATGTATATATGATCGGTCATATGGCAAAGCACTTGAAGTACGGAGGAATTGGAATCCGGATGCTGTTGGATCTTTTTGTGTTTGCACAGAAGAAAAAAGACAGTTGCGACTGGAAGAAGATCGAAGCGTATCTGAAGCAAGGGGGACTTTTGAAGTTTTCCGAAACGATGCATCGTTTTTTACAGCAATGTATGGAGGAAGACGAATCGTTTTTTGAGGGAAATATTCTTTTGGAACATATCATTGGCAGTGGCGCATACGGCACGATGGAAAATCATATGGGAGCAAGGCTCTTAAAAGCGGGCGGGGGGAAAAAACAGATTCGAAGGACACGCATACGGTTAGCGCTGACAATGCTTTTCCCGCCTCTGGAGACAATGAAAGAACTTTCTCCGGTGGTGAGGCGGCATTCATTTTTGTTGCCGGCAGCATGGATCTGGCGTTTGGTCACGAAGAGCATTTTTGCAAATAGAAAAGGGCGAGAGGTTTTAAAGAGCATTGTGGTGACCGAGCAGGTAGATCATATGGATCGCGTGTACAGGGCGGCAGGACTTTACGAGTAAAAGCATCTGTGAAAAAGAGCGAAAAATAAGAAAAATAGGAAGAAAAAATAGTGAAAAACACGGATGAAAAAGAGTTGCAGAGATATCAGAAAATAAGGTATAATTTAGCGGAAATTATTTGTAGAAGGGGATTAGAAAGATAGGCTAGTTGCAAAAAGTAAAAGTTATCATAGATTAGTCAATTAAGGACCTGGAAGCGAAACTTCCAGGTCCTTTTTCAGAAGGGAGAAGAGGAATGCGATATCAGATTGCGGATTGCATTGTAGAGTATGAGCCAAT
>Bissell_p1__coassemble_290_pt1 | contig 39748 bp, 62 predicted proteins | sample Bissell_p1__metabat2_low_PE_015 | metagenome-assembled genome bin Bissell_p1 | reverse complement strand
GAACCCACGTATCTAGCTTGGAAGGCTAGTGTTCTACCATTGAACTACACCCGCGGAGTCGGGGTGACAGGATTCGAACCTGCGACCTCCTGGTCCCAAACCAGGCGCTCTAGCCAAGCTGAGCCACACCCCGTAGTTGCTATTTTGTGTTTTTGTTTTTGTCTCTGTCCTTAAGACAAGAGTTATTATATTATAGCAACAAACAAAAGTCAACACTTTTTTCTAATTTTTTTTATTTTTTTATTCATTTGGCACTTTATACAAAACATTGCTCAAAATGCGCTTTTCCATTGTGATCTATTTCCATAATCATATACCCTGCACGGCGATCTGCCTGCCTTGGATAAGAAAGACTTCCTGGATTGAGCACAGTAAGATTTCCATCTACTTCCAGATGCGGCACATGAGTATGTCCATACATTACAATATCTACCCCACGCCTTCTTGCCTCTTTTTTCAGTTCTTTCGTTCCCATAGAGACATAGTAAGAGTGCCCATGTGTGATAAACACTCTATACTTTCCTATAAAAAACTCCTGCTCCCTGCTCAGATCTGAAAAGAAATCATTATTTCCCGCAATAATATGCGTCTCACAGTCTGCCAGTGCACAGATGTAGTCTTCTCCCCCCTCTACATCTCCAAGATGGACCAGCATGTCAATCGGTCCCTCTCTGTCCAGAACCTCCTCCAGATTCCGGTGTCTCCCATGCGTATCGCTCACGATCAGTATCTTCATTCTTTCACCTGTCATTTTCTTCGAATATTATTTTAGCGTTTCCTTTTTTCGGAACACGAACCTTTTATTTCTTTGGATGCTAATCTTCCTGCTGCATTTTTTGTTCGATAATCTCTCTCATCAAGCGGAGTGCCTTTCCCCTGTGGCTAAGTTCATTCTTCTTTTCCGGGTCCAGTTCTGCAGTTGTACATCCGTATTCTGGAAGATAAAAAATCGGATCATATCCAAATCCATGTTCTCCGGCAATCTCATATCCGATCCGCCCCTCAATAGTACCTCTTACAGTCTCTTTGCTTCCATCTGGAAATACTGCTGCGATTGCACAGACAAATCTTGCTGTGCGCTTCTCATCCGGAACTCCTTCCAAACGCTGCAGCAAAAGATTATTTTTAATCTCATAAGAAGTATCTGTTCCTGCATATCTCGCTGAATAGATACCCGGTTCTTTATTCAAATAATCAATTTCCAATCCCGAATCATCTGCCAGCACGATCGCATCTGTCAATTTTGCAATCGCTTCTGCCTTGATCATCGCATTTTCTTCAAATGTGGTTCCATCTTCTACGATATCCACGTCAATCCCAGCCTCTTTCATTGAAGAGACCGGAATTCCGAGATCCTCTAAAATCATCCGGATTTCTTTCATTTTATCTTGGTTTCCTGTCGCAAATATGATCTTTCTTTCCATGTTCTTTCTCCCTGTCCCTTTTTGCAAGCAGGATATAGATCCTTTTCTTTGCACATCCATATCCTGCATTGTCATTCACTTTCTATTTATGTTCTGTCTAAATTTCCGGATATTTCTTCCTTCTCGGCGGCTTTGGACCGAGGAATTGATAAAAGTACGTCTTTAGCATTCCATTGTAAATCTTTCGGTTCTTGTCCGCTTTCCTTCCAAAATACCGTTCTGTTTCCTCATAACTCGTAATCATGTATGCAGACCAGCTGTCCAGCTTCTTAAAGCTCTCACCGAACTCTCTATACAGCGCCGGAAGTGCAGACTTTTCCTCAAGTCTCTCCCCATATGGAGGGTTGGTGATGATAAATCCATACTTCTTTGGATGTCTTAAATCCTTTACTGCCCTCTCCTGAAAATGGATCAAATGCTCTACGCCTGCTTCTCTCGCATTCTCTCTGGCCGCTTTTACAACTTCCCCATCAATATCATATCCCTGAATATCCACTTCAATATCATCGTCAATCAGGCTATTCGCCTCATCCACCGCCTCGTACCAGAGTTTTCGCGGAATCAAGTTTGTCCACTCTTCCGCCGTGAAAGAGCGATTCATCCCCGGTGCGATATTGGCAGCGATCATCGCCGCCTCAATTGGAAATGTCCCACTTCCACAGAATGGATCTATAAAAATCCTGTCTTTTTTCCACGGTGTCAACAAAATCAAAGCGGCTGCCAATGTCTCTGTAATCGGCGCTTTGCTGGACAACTGACGATATCCTCTCTTATGAAGAGAAACTCCCGAAGTGTCGATTCCTACCGTCACGATATCTTTCATTAAAAATACCCTCACCGGATAAGACGCCCCATTCTCTTCGAACCAGTCAATATGATAATGCTGCTTCATCCGGTTAACCATCGCCTTTTTCATGATAGACTGAATATCTGAAGGACTGAACAATTTACTCTTTACAGAAGCGGCCTTGGCCACCCAAAATTTTCCATCCTCCGGAATATATTTCTCCCACGGGATCTCCTTGGTCCGCTCGAACAATTCATCAAACGTCACTGCTTTGAAACTTCCAACCTTCAGCAGCACTCTCTCTGCGGTCCGCAAAAACACATTTGCCCGACAAATTGCACTTGCATCCCCGGCAAAAGTCACTCTTCCATCTTCTACATTTATAATCTCATATCCTAAATCTTGTATTTCTCTCTTTAAAACTGCTTCCAGTCCAAAATGGCATGGTGCAATCAGTTCCAGTTTCTCCATCTTCTTCCTCCCGATGTTCTGTATTTCATTTTTATGATACCGCAACTTGTCTGGATGCACAACTATTTTCGCATCAATAAAAAAGCCTCCGGCGGTATTTTCATACTACCAAAGGCTTTCTGTCAGATTCTTTTAAAAGTATTCCTATTTAAGACATTTGAAGTATTACAGCACTGGCTCTTTTCTGCTGATTAGTAATCACAATTTCCGTAAGAATTTTCGTTGCTCTCTGAATTCTTATTTTTGTTAGATGCTTTGCTGCTGTTTTTTGATGTCATGCGATCCGATGTCTTGTTGCTATTTTTTGATGTCATTCGATCTGAAGCTTTACTGCTGTTTCCGGAATATCCATCAGAATAAGATGAATAAGATTCACTGTTTTTGGCTTTGTTTGTTGTTTTCGCATTCTTTGCCATTTTAAATTTCCTCCTGCAATTTGCTGCTCACTCGTGAATAGTTACATTCTTATTATCCCTGTTCCGTAAAAAACTATGCAGCTTCCGGAGGTTTTGCATTTGTAAATTTTGCCAATATTTTGCTTTTTTTCTAATTTAAGCTTGCTTTTTATTACGTATTATATTATACTACTGCTTGTAGGAAGGAAACTTCTTACAACCCCTTATTAATTATTTATACTCCCCTCAAAAGACCGTTGGCTCCCCCAACGGTCTTTTATTTTGCTATTTCAGGCTTATTCTCCCCACTTTTCCCCATTTTTACTATTTTCAGATTCTTCTCACCGTCTGTGATTTTCTACGATTCGCAGCACAATCCAAATCACAAGAAGAGGAACCAGCACAGGTGCCAACATACTGATCAACCCAGTGAGCAGCGAAATTACAAGCACCAAAATCAGCACAATCCCGACACAAACTGCCGCTATCTTCCATCCGGTAATTTTCTTAATCTTTATCTCCGGTGTTCCAAATGGTGCCTCCTGCTCTGCCTCTTCATAATCGGCATATGTGTATTGATCCTCCGTTTCATTTAAAGGAGAGTCAATGATAGACCTTGCGATCACCCACGGATCCCCGAGAAGATCCATCACTTCCTTCTCTGACTTCCCATTTTTGACTTCCTCTGCAATATAACTTCGGTAATAGTCCACATGCTCTCTGACTTTTGCCGGATTCATCTCCACTTCCAAAGCATGCTCCAACTGTTTTAAAAATTCATGTCTATTCATCTATTTCCCCCAGATTTCCTGTATCTACTTGACACTCCCACAACAAATGCCGAAGAGAATGCCTTCCATGCAGTCACAGTCCCTTATGACAAACAGTCCCCCGCCAGGCAGACCAGGCGGGGGACTGTCTGATGTTTCTTATCTTCTTTCAAAATAAAGAATAACATAAACTTCTTTTGAATCCAATAGGAACATCCTTAATATTTTATTAAAAGTATATAACGATTTTAGTGGGTTTTCAAGCATTTTTGTTACTAACGTGTTACTAACGCGTTTAAATTAAGATGATACAATATATTCTTTTTCGCCCTCTCTTTCTGGGAGGGTGATTTTTTAAATTATTTTTCATTTTCCTATTGACTTTACGCCAATATTGGCGTATGATAAGGCCATAAGATAAAGCAAAGGAGATACGAAAGATGAAAAAATACAACTTATCAAACATTATGAAAAGAGCATGGGAAATGGTAAAGAAAGCAGGTCTCGGAATCTCCGAAGCTTTAAAAAAGGCATGGAAGGAAGCAAAAGGAGGAGAAACAAGAATGACTGGTACAGAAAAACAGCTCAGCTTCGCAAGGGACTTAGTTGAGAAAATGAACACTCAATTTGATGCATTAATCGCAGACTGCAAAGCACAGTTCCCGGAAAACGTGAGCATGTGGGAATCTTGCAAGGAAGGCTACAACAGAATTATCTCAGAATCCAATGCAGGACTTGTAATCGATCTGCTCAAAGGAATCAACGAAACATCTTATCAGAAATACTATCAAAAACTTTTCTTTAATGTTAAACATGGATATAACACAATGTGCAACAGAATTTTAAGCGAAGTTTACGGAAAATAATCATAAAAAGGAGAAGATATAATGGAAAACTTAAGAAATTACATGGAAAGAACTTTTTTCGAGGAAATGAGACCATCAAACTTTTTTGATGAAAGCGGAAAAGAATTGGCTTTAGGGTGGGAAGATTACAACGAATATGAAGTTGTTGAGGTGAGAAATATTGATGACTCTTCGGTAACCGAAAAAAATATCACTGTGAAGCATAAATAATGCATATGCTGTCCTATCGGCATGACGGGGAGAAGGAGAAAAACTGTGGCAGAACTCAAAGAACTTAGAAAATTTATGAATCTCACTCAAAAAGAACTGGCAGAGAAAACTGGAATGAACATCAGACAAATACAGAAACTCGAAAAGGGTGAAATTGATGTTAATAACATTACTGCAAAAAATGCGCAAGCTTTATCTAGTGCTCTTGGATGCAGCGTCGAGGAAATATTGACATTAGACCTAAATATCTTTACTGAGGATGCAAAACAATCATTGAAAGATGGAGAATTAGATTTACGCGATCTCTTAAGAATGGACAAGTATCAAAAAATCAAAAAACTCAGCAAGATTGGAAGCTTTGAAAATACCTTTTACGAAAATTACAAATGGATTCCGGAATCACTATTTGACAAGTTAATGCCGGATGAACTTGCAAATCTTGTTGATAACTTTTACGACTGTTATAGTTCTGGAAAAAATGCAAGATAAAAGGATAAGCACTTAGCTTATCCTTATTTAGTAGCAATTAAAGCTACTTCTAATATTTCAACCCGTGTCTGCCGGAATTGCTGGCAAAACCGCACATCAAAGCGTCCATTGAGTGCGACAACATTAATGTTTTGCATTAAAGTTACTGTTAATATTTCAATCCGCGAAACTGTGATTTGCTCAGTTTCCACAATGCAGAGCATCATCTGCATTGGGCACCTTTACCATAGCATATATTTGCCAATATGTAAAGGTGCCTATCTAATTTATCTTACACAATCTCAGCGATAAGCTTATCTGCTGCTACTCCAATAACCCCTGCATATCCATCCTGGCCACCGCCGCGCTGATTGTCTACCTGCGTTGGATAGAATGATGTATTGTTAATGTCTGATACGCAGTATTTGACATACTTATATTTATATCCTGCTGGAGTGAGGTATTCCATCTCTATTGCCTGAATCGGTGATCCATCTCCAACAACACCGTTATCAAGATCATTTGTGTTGTAAGACTGGCCAAATATGATATATGGCAGCCATCCGCTCGCTTCCGTGTACACTCTTACTTTTATAGATCCTTTAGTTACTCTAAATCCAAGATACCGGAGTGGTAGTCCATCTCCCGCCCCAACCCAGTCTGTGGCATTTTTAACTTCCGGCCACCACCGATCAGTAAAACCTGCGGAGTAGATATCTACTTTTCCAAGTTCTTTTAATCCGCCAGCTCCCGGTACAATAGAGTTTTCTGGTCTCGGTTTGGAAACGTCCGTTGCTCCGGATACTGCCTTTTTATCAATCCCTTCCGCAATCAGCTGTGCAATTCCTTTTGCCGTTAAACTTCCGTATCTTCCAGCATCTCCTGCGTTGTCGCAAAACATTGTCTCTATAATCATTGCCGGCATTGCAGATTCTCTTAGATCGTGGTATCCTGCATTAAATTTTTTACCTCGATTATAATATCCTTTTGACTTAAAATTCTTGCAGATCTGATCTGCAATCTGATTCATGTCCTCATTTGATGCATCGTACATCCAGCATTCTACACCGTTTCCGCTTCCGTCTTTAGATGCGTTCATGTGCAGCGTGTAATAGACATCGCAGTTGTTTGCATTTGCCTTATTTGTCCCCTCCGCAAGCTCCGCATTTACGTTATTTGCGTTAGAGTTACAATCAATCACCGCATGTCCTTTTGCCTCCAGCATAGGTTTTAATTCCGTGTAGATCTTCCGTACCTCTGCCTGTTCGTCTAAAATTCCCATTGCTCCTTTGCAATATGGAGAGTGTCCACCTCTTAAACCGATTTTCATATTTTTTCTCCTTTCCGTGCGATACCGCACTGTCTACATATCAAACTTAACATTTTCCCACTTTTTGTAAGCATCGAAATACATCTCATTTTCGTATCCGTTGTAAGTAATCTCATAATACATACCATCACTTACTGGGGTGCTGAGTAATGCTTTGTGATTTTGTAATGTTTTGCAGTACCAGACTACGAATACATCATTCACAGTCATATTACCCGTCTGATCTGTTTTATCCTTATTTTTGTTAAAGTATTCTGCGACTTTTGCTTTGCAAATGTTTAAAAATTCTTGACTTCCCATATTCTTTCTCCTTCCTGCTTTTTAAGCAAAAGAGGACGATTACTCGCCCTCTGAATCATTTTCCCTTAATTGCAATAATACATTTTTTAATTCTTCCGGTATCGGAGCCATAACAGCTGCATTTTCCAACAAACTAATACCCTCATTCGCGATATAAAACATTATCACTACTTCTCGCAGAGGAACGGTATCATTTAATAATTTTTGTATTGCAAATGCTACTGCAATCACGATAAACATTGTTATTTTTTTAAGCAATCCCTTGAACCCGATCTCTGATGAGAGCTGATTTTGATGCACTGCTTTTAAAATACCTGTCGCATAGTCAACTATAGCTAAAAAAAGGATCGTTTTTAGCAAAATATCCCACCCGCCGAGCCAGTATACGATAACTCCTCCTACCGCACCGATTACCATACTTAAGTTGTTAAATAATTTTTCCATGTTCTTAATCCCTCACTCTCCTAGATTTCGACCTCTAACTTTTTCAAAACCTGTTTCACCTGCTCCAAAATTATTTCTGGTACATCATCGATGGTTTTTACTCCTTTAATGATTAATGTTGCGTAAACTACTGCCATATCTCCCACCTCCTTCCGCATTAAAAATAGTAAAAATTTAAGCATTGCCATCCACCTCTCCGGGCTTAAGCAATGCCTGCATCTGTCCTAACAACTCATATACTTCGCATAAGGCTAACTGTGTTGCCGTAAGTTCTTTCTCTGCTTGTTTCGCTCTCTTTTCTGCTTCTGCAAGGCGAGTTTCGGTATCTTTCCCCTGCTGCTCCATCTCTACTTCGAAAATCTTCCCTGAATTTTCTTTAATATATGAAAAGACAGTGTAATTTTCGAATGTTTCTTCTACTTCTCCTTGATCATTTTCAACTTCGATTCTTGCTGTTGTGATCGCATCTGTAAAAAGATGCTTAAGCTGCTCATAGCAGTTGTTTAAGACACTTACATGCAGTTTCCCATCTTCCGATGAGATTGCTTGTACTTTCAATGTCTGTCCGTCTGCAAATAATAGTTTCATGCCTTTCCTCCTAACTCATAAACACTAGCAATGTAATAGCTATTGTTCCCTCGTATGGCGTGCCTGATAAATTAATGCAATTAATATTAGCGGTGTTCCCGGATACTGTCGCGCTCGTGATCACAGCTGAGCTTGCAGATTTTAATTGCGCAATTACATTTTTTGCCGTTTTTAAATACGGCGCCACCATGTTGGTAAGATTTACTGTTGCTTTTCCGCTCGTGAAAACAGGAGTCTGATTAGTGACTAGAAGCGTGGTGTTCTTATCGGATCCAATGATGATTTTGTTCGAAACACCCTGTTTTAATTCACTGTATTTTTTTGTTGCTTCATCGTTTGTCATAGGGATGTCGAACAACGGCTCTATCTTCTCGATAGCAAGTCCATTAATCTTAACTCGATACATCGGCACTTCCGACTCGAATGCTCCCGATCGGATGTCCTGTTTGTTCGGCGCTGGATCTTTTCCAGTACTTCCGGTTTCCCCTTTAAGAACCACAAATTTCGCATTTTCCTTTCCGGATTCTTCGTCTTTCTTGTATTTCACAACGATCATATCGTTTCGGAGCAATCCCGGTGCGCCATTTTCGATTGTTACATCTTCGTATTCTCCATCCCCTAAAATACATTGTCTTCCGTATGCCATAAATACGCCGTCAAAAATCCGCACTTTATTCGCAGATACCGCTTCTGCACGCATCTTTTCGCCGATATTTAGGACATAATTACCCGAGCCGATGATTCCGGCATTTAAATCCGCATCTTGCTCTGCTGTAACGTGCTCTATACCCCAGTATCCTGTTACTAATTCTAAAGCCATGTTATTGTTCTCCTTTCAATTTACATTCCAATGTTTCTATGCCATTTTGATAAGTGTAGATCTTATTTACTACCGGACGACTAAGCGATACGCCAGTATCACGATCTCTCGCAGATACAATATCCCCAATCGCTAAGTCTGTTTTAGATGTATTTGCGGTAGCTGACTTATAATTCATCAACTCTTTCAATCGCTTCTTTCCTTCGGTTTCAAGCACCTCTGCGTTTTCTGCCGAGGAATAATCATAGACTGCCGTTCGCTCGTTAGTGTCTTTATAGTACTGTTTCTTCCCGATGCTTCCGTCTAACTGCACATACAAATGTACCACTGTTCGTTCCGTTAGTCCTCCTTTCCCAAGGCAGATCAGGTGGTTGATGCCAGCCCCGAAATCCCTAACAGACACCCCAATTTGATTATCGCCGTTATACTCCACATCTTCGCTGTAATTCTTAATCTTTACAGCCTTGATAAGCAACTTAAATGGCTCTCCGGCATCTCCCTTCACCACTTGTATATCGAGCCTTGCCTTGGATTTCTCCAACATTGCTGTAAGTCCTTCAAGGGCAGGAGTGTACCGAAAATGATATTTAGGGATGTTTATTCCAGATGCAGAGTCCGGAACCTCGAAAAGAAGTCCTGTACCTTTGTTTAGTACTTTTTCCAATACTCGGTTTGCATCCCCGGACACTGTCAAATATCCTTGCCCGCTAGGTGGCTCTATGACCATGTGTTTAAGCAATCCTCGCCAAGTATATCCCGTAAAAGTTATCTCTGCATCCTCAGTATTACTCTGTACACCCTCTATAATTCCACCAAACTCAGTACCCGGTGCAAATATGCAACAACCTTTTTTCGCATCGTATCGTCTTACATCTTCTCTTGATAGGCTAATTTCAAAATCATTCGTGTTACCTACATCTATATCAATATAAGATGCAATATCGAGATAGGACAGTTCTAACCTATCCACATCTGTCAAAATCATCTCCATGATGGCTCGCTCCTTTCTTGGTAAAGTGTGAGATCGAAGGAGTATGTTGCATTCCATTTCACTGCATTCTTACCTGGCGGAATCTTTTGGAAAACATAATTTTTATTATCCCTTTTCCCGAAACAGTTTTCTTGCACGCCGTTTCTTGCATAGCGCACAACCGTTCTCTCTCTGCTATCAATCACGAGATATTCTGAGTCGTATAATGTTACGGCTACATGGTAAAGGTGATCACCTATCCAAATTTTCGGCTCGGTACACGGACCATAAATAGTCATTTTAAAACCGGATTCTACAAAATGATCATTGTCCAAGCGAGCCAGTTGATGATTGTGATAGTAATCATATTTATAATCTCGCAAATACCGTTTTTTTGCCGGTCGGTATCTCGTCTGGTATTTCCGTGGATAATCATGCTTGTAATCCGGATCCAATACTGAGTTATCAATAATATTGTCGCTCTCCTCTTTGACGTTCTCGTCAATCACAGACTGCGGGGACATATAGAAATGGTATTCTTTCTCATGGCACCAAAATGGATATGGCGCCATGATTGTTAATTCATTCTCTAAGTATCTTGTTGTCCGCAAATAATTATTTTTCTTACTACCTATTATGTAACATTTGATAAAATAATCATTTACAAAAAGCGTACCAGGAATATTATGAATAATATCTTTTTCTGCAATTTCAAATAACTCATTTTTTATTTTTATACTTTCTTCTTCAGTGCTTCCGAAGACAATAGCTGGTATCGACTTTTCTTCAGGATTCCGGCTGAACGCTACTTTTGTTCCGAGTGTTTTGTATCCCCATTTATAATCACGCAAATCATTTTGATTAGAAAATAGATTCCTTATCCCGAATTCAATTGTTTGCCCTAAATGATTTACATATCTAATTTTCTCAATCATATTGTCTCACCATTCTTCCCAATTCTCGGTCACGCCATTTTATTTTTACATTATTTACAAGCACGTCAGTAATTGTATTTTTAAGCCAATCACTGCTTAAAAGCTCTAAAATTCCAAATAGCGCAGCTACTATATCATCTTTTTTGCTTTCGGCGCTTACTGCTTCTTTAATCATGCCTAGCATAGTATCTCTACCGATCATTATTTCTGCCCCCGCTTCTCCAGCGCCACGTACATTCCCGGTTATTGGATCCATTCCGAAAATTGTCGGCCTAGTAAACATGACTGGATTATTCATGGCTTTTTTGTACCACTCAATTCCAAAAGATGGTACAGACGGAGGTTTTAAGCTAAACTCACCTTTTATACTTATGTGTGGCAATTTAATCGGTGGCAAAGACCAACTAAAATCAAAGAAACTCTTCATCTTGTCGATTGCTGATTTAACCGCATTTTTTGCCGCATTGATCGGCGTTTCAATTGCGCTCTTAATAGAATTCCATACACTTGAAGCTGTGCTTTTGATCGATTCAAATACACTTGATGTTGTGCTTTTAATTGAATTCCAAATGTTTGACACAGTGCTTTTAATACCATTTACAACGCTAGTGATGACTGATTTGATAGAATTCCATACACTGCTTGCAACGCTCTTTATGGCATTGAATACGCTTGATGTAACGCTGCTGATTGCATTCCAAACCGTCGTAACAACATTTTTGATTGCATTAACAACAGTTGTCACGACTGTTTTGATCACGTTCCATGCCGTGCTTATGATTGTTTGCCATATATTCACGACAATTGTTATATAAGCCTTGATTGCATTAAACGCGACCGTAATCACAGTTTTTACTACATTCACTCCCACTGTTACTATGTTCTTGATCTTATCCCATGCTTTTTGTATGATCCCTTTGCAATTTTCCCAAATGAATTGGAACGGCAAAGCGATAATCTGAACAGCTGCCGAAATAATAAGCCCTATTGTCTGCAATCCGACAGATACAACATTTTTAATAAATTCCCACGCCGTAGATACCGCATTTGATATGTTTGTCCATAGCATGCTGAAGAATGTGGTGAATGCTTCCCAACCTGTTTGTAATGCTGTTATAACATTGTCCGCAGCTGACTTTATCGCTTCCCATACTCCTGAAGCAGTTGTTTTGATTGTCTCCCACAAGCCAATCCAAAAGTTGCGGAATTCCTCTGACGTATTCCATAAATATAGGAACCCTGCCACAAGTCCAGCAATTAAAGAAATCACTAAACCGATAGGGTTTGCTTTCATCGCCGCATTTACTGCTAACATCGCAGTTTTAATTCCGAGCAGCGCTGCTTTGGCGGTTGCCATTATCTTTCCCCAGTTCATAATCAAAAGGAATGCGCTGACCGCAACAGTAAGACCTATCAGAACACCTTTTGCAATTTCTAATTCCGTCTTGTGTTCCGAAATCCATTTAGAGCATTTTTGATATGCAGCACTTGCCTTGTCTACTCCTGCCGAAAGCTTACCCATTGCCGGGATAACGACATTCTGAAGCAAAGGTTCTCCGATTTGTGACTTAAATTGCCGCCACTTTTCTGTCAAGTTAGCCTGCACGTTAGCATACTGATCCGCTTCCTTTGCAGCTTGTCCAGTTGCCCCGGATGCTGCCATCATGTCTTGCGCATACTGCAATCTTGTAGCCTGCTTCTTCGCTTCATCAAGGTTCGCCCATTCTTTCGCTTCCGAAACAATACCTTGCTTTACTGCATAACTCGCTAACTGCGTATCATTTGCAAAGAGTCCGATTGCTTCTCCACCCTCATAAGAGCCATTGATAAAGGAATTTAACGCCCCCATCGAATCTTCAAGGGATTTATCCCAAAAGGCAGCTGCATCGGATGCAAGAGTCAAACCATCCTGCGCTAGTGTGGTGGCATCGTCAATGTCATACCCTAGCCCCTTGAACTTCGCTGTCATGGAAGTCATATAAGGCGTTAAACGTGTGGAAACCATTCCTGTTGCATCGGCAATTTCGTTAATCTTTGCTTGTGCATTGTCCGAATAATTGCCCATAATCTGCTCAAATGCGGATTGCTCCGCAGCCACAGTAGCGGAAGCATCAACAACAGACTTGCCGAAATCAACTATCTTATCCACCGCAAACGCAGCCACTACCGCAGAGCCTATTTTTTTAAATGCACTTGACATTCTGTTGCCGGATTTCTCTGTTGTTCCCCCTGCACCTTCCGCCGAATCTCCAACGTCTTCCAAGCTATCTGCTGTTTCTTCTGCTGCATCGGATATTCTGTCGAGCGCTGTTTCTGCTTGTGCGTATTCCACCGACACCCTACCGACAAGGGAAAAAATATCTGCCATTAAAGTTCCCCCTTTCTATGTTGGCGGAGTAAAGTTTTTTAGTTCCATAGTGGATTTTTCCACAAATTCTTTAACTTGTTTTTTCGTCATAAATTCATTTGCAACATTATGTTTTTCTGAATTTGCTTCTTGCTTGCGTGCAGAATTGTTTTTTATTCCGTTCATGTAATCAGAAAAAGAAATAGGCTCATTCAGCATGTTTGCCGAATAAGCCAAATACATTTTAAAAGCCTTGTCTTCGTTGTGCTGCTCAAGAATCGTTACGACTGTTTGGTGAAGCTTTTTTTTAGACAAAGCCCGTTGCAAATATAAATATGGGTTGTGATACCGCTTGTTTAGCAGTTCTTCAAAACTTCCTGATCCATATTGAGCAATGACGAAACTTCCTTGAAAAAATCAGAAATGTCCTCTAATTTCGTAAAGTCTTTAATCAGTCTAACGGCTGCTGAAGGTTTCAGATGCCTAATTTCTTCAATTTCAACATCCTTGCCGTTATCCCACTTCGTACATCCTGCAAAAAATGAATAGATTTCATTTCTTGCTTTCGGGAAGTTCTTGACAAGGATCCCACCAAATTTCATTGCAACCATAACCCCAATCGCTTCCGTATTTTTTCCGCTTTCTGACATCGCTGCGATCTCATTCGGATTCACGGAAGACAACACCTCTTCTGCTCCGATTGCATTGATTACTTCGCAAAAGTCAAAAACATTGTCAAATTCTAATTCTTTAAATTTAATCTCTGCCATTATTCAGATACCACCTTTCTTAAGCCTACGCTCCCCCATTTTCAAAAATAATTTTCACGTCTAGTTTGTTCAAATTTCCGCTTGCCGGGTCTGCCGTACTTTCAAACTTTACTTTAAACACGGACTGCTCAGCGTTCTTTGTTTCAAGTTCAAATGCTTCCGTGCAGATTGCATTCGGAAGAATGATAAGAACTTTCTTCCCATCTGATTTCGTTCCGAATAAAGCAATGTTTTCAAGATAATCTGTTTCTGAGATGATTCCCTTGCTCTTGTAAGCCGTATATCCTTCGTGTTGAGCTTCTGTATCTTTTTCGAGATATAAAGCATCCATGAGAATCTGTTCCGTAAGTTCGGTCATGTTCGCTTCAATATAGGCTGCTTCGCCAACAAGCTGTTTACTAATGCCTTTCACAAGGACTGTTGCGCCATCAACCTCAATATCCATCCATGTTTTTTCCCAATTAAATTTTGTACCTCCGGATGTTGCGCCTAACGGCTCGCCCTTCCATTCTGAAGCTTCGTATTTTACATTTTTGTACACAGCGCACGCATTCAGAATCATGTTTTTTACTGTTTCCGTAGTAATGCCGTGTGTCTTCAATGCTCCTGCTGCCATAATCATTCACCTTCCCATTCTTGTATAAATAACGTTATTGTTATCTTTTTCAATTCCGTTTCGCCTGTCGGAACCATGTTTGCACCGCCGTAGCGAATAGAAAAAGCCTTATTGCCAACAACGGCTACAAGGCTTGCAAATATTTTTTTAATTTTCCCATCAGCTTTGAGAAGTTCAAGTCTGCTGTTCCGTGTCCACCCATCAAGAATGAGTGTGCCTGATGTTTTTTTATTCTCGTAAACATAATCATCAGACGTACATTCTCCGACAAAATACGGATACTTGATTTCGCCCGTCCATTCCCCGAACTGATAATTGATTCCGGCGACTTCTAGTTTCTCTTTTATAAAGTTCAAAACATCAATCATTTAACCGCCTACACTTTCTCTGATTTTTTTGTTTAAGCGCCGTATGATCGTATTTCGCTTCATGGTAAACGCCTTGAACAACGGTCTTTGTGGCTTTTTACCAATTGTTCTGTGCCATACTCCAGTAATGTCCTCATAAGCCCATCCACCCTTTCTTCCGTTACCATGTAGAGCGTATTCGCCAGTACCAAATTCTTCCCAAGTGGCATTTTCAAGGTTGCTCCCAACCTGAAGTTCCGCTTGTCCTGCCATAAGAGATTCCCGAACATGATAATCATAAGAACCTGCTGTCTGCCCCGTATCTCTACGAGAATTTCTAACAGTTTGTGTTACGAGTTCGCCGCCTATTTCATGCAGAGCAGCAGAAATTCCGTCAGCAATGGCTTCTTTCATTCTGATTGTGTTATTTTCAAAGTCAAGTTCAATTCCCATTACTGCCCTCCAGTGTACTTCAAATAAATTTCAAGATGCTGATTCAGATTCATAGGATTGTCAATCAGCATGATGTCATATTCTAGTCCTGCAATCAGCATCCGACTGTTTTCCGCAGTAATTTGTTCGGACATTGCGAAGTAATCGCATATAAAAATATGAGTTGATTCCTGCACTTTGGAATTATAGACAGTGCGCTTTGAGTCACCGCTTGAAAGGTCAAGAAACCCTGTGATTTCATGCACCGTTTTCCATGCCGGAACGCTTTCGCCGATTTCATTTTTGATTGCTCCGTTCTGCATCTGCAACAGTGCTTTGATGTTTCCGCCTATCATGCTAGAACCTCGCTTTCATATACGGCTTTAAAAAGCCCATGAGTGATGCAGGATATCCCATTACCACATTTTTATCTGTCATATCAAAATACGTCACAGAGTGCCTAGAAATCGTTTCGGAAGCAATTCCTACCTTGTCCCTGTTTTCAATATCCCACTTCAGGAGATTAATCACTCCTTGCTGCACATCAAGAGGATATTTCACAAGGGTTGCAAGTGCGTGTGGCTCGTCAATCAATGCTTCATTCAGCGTTGTCATTGATTCCGCAATCTCTTTGACTGTGTAAACACCATCGTTGAACCTTGTTTCGGAAAGCTGAACAGTATCACCAACCTTAAAAATAGGCGATGCAAGGAATAATTTCTGCGAAACAATATTACACTGTGTGCGGATGTTCCTCTGCTGGAAATTATTGTTTGTATATTTTCGCACCAACTGTTCAAGTGCCTGAAGTTTTTCTTCAAGCACTTCGTCAGTCAGGTTCGTTTTGATATACATTTTAGCTTTCGCTGCTGTTACAATCACACGAACACCGCCTTCCTTATTTTTTATCCGGTGTGTCTGTTGGCTCTTCGAGATCTTCCATAATTGATTCTACGGTGTAGCCATCATGTGTGCGGAACCACTCCGCAAGCCAATCATCTGTGATCCGTGCGGAACCGTGCGCAAACTGCGCTCCGCCTGCACCTTCTCCACAATAAGACGGATTTTCTTTTACTGTAACAATGTATTCTTTCACTTTAGCTTTCTGCGATTTTGCTGCCATCGTTATTCTCCTTTCTCGATTACTGAAGCTTAATATTTCTAAGAACTCCGGCATGTTTCGTGTTCTTCAGAACTGTTGCTGCTACCATTTCCACTTCTCCTTCTTTCACTGCGCCCGGCTTGCTAAAATCAGGGATATACTGCGAAATTGCAGAATTTCCTGTGATTGTGGCAGCATGGAACCCTTCATTTACATCGAATTTAACGGCATAAATGTCAGTTAAACCTGTCTGCGATGTGCTTACTGTTCTAGCGATTCCGGCAGGTACGCACGGCTTAGCTGTTCCCGATGCTTCATAGTGGTTCTTTAAGTCCATGAAGCGAACGCCATCCATCGAAAGAACTTTCTTTCCGAATGCTTCTTCACTTTCTGTCTTATAGCCTAAGATTCTAGCCATTGTCTGCACTTTCGAAATCATACTAGAATTCATCAGAAGCGCATCTGCGGAAGTTTCTCGAATGAGAATCTGCAACATTTCATATAACTGATCTGCATTTTCTTTAAGTTTTGCAATCGTAGAAATGTCGATAACGGCATCCTTGTTGAACTCTGAAGAAGTGTTCGCAAGCATCTTGTCTAGTCCGTCAAATTCTTCGCTGCGTGTTGATTTATCCCCATTAATAAGCGTGTAATGGAATAAGCTAACTGCCGCTTTGATTTTCTGCTCCATCTGAAATGCCATATTATTAAAACGCCCTTCAGACTGTTTCAGCACTCTGTCCATTCCAAATTTTCCACCAAAGATTTTCAAATCAGCTGATTTCTTTTCCAGTGTTGCTTCCTGCGCTGTGTATTCTGCGTTTAATTTACGGAATGCAGCTGTTGCCGGAGTTTTAGTCTGCATATATGTGTAAGTCAGTGTGCTACCGCCGGAAGGGCTAACAGTATTGTCAAACGGTAATACTTGTAAGATTTCTGATTCCCTCAGAAATGTATCAACTACCTGTTCAGCTACTTTGTCGGACATTCCCGCTTTCATGTCATTTAGTGTCATTGGCATATTTTTTCACCTTTTTAACCTTTCTATTTGTTTGATTCAAATTGCATCTGCAAGGCTTCTGCAAGTGTTTGTGGTGCTTTATTGTGATCCTGATTCTCTGGAAGTCTGTTTTCGTCAATCACGATTCCTTCATGACTTCCATTTTCTTCCGCTTTAAATTGCAATGGAAATTGCTTTTTTAAATCTGAAATCTTTTCATCAATCCCTTTCACATTCCCTTTTTCATCAAGTTCAAGATCGCCGATTTCTTTTAGCTTGAACATCATATAGTCGATGTCTGTTGCTTTTGCACCGAGAAGAGCCACCTTTACAGCACTTTCAAGCTTTGTCTGCCTTAATTGCTCTTGTAACTGTGACACCTGTGTTTCATATGCTGTTACCTTGCCTTGCAGTTCATCATTTCCTTTTGTACCTTTTTTTAGTTCTTCGATTAAGGTATTTGCACTGTCAAGTTCTTTTCCCTTGCCGTCAAACAATGCTTGCAAGTCATCATATTTCAATCTGCTCACATATTCACCACTTGCAAGGTTTCCAAGTTTAATCTGCTTGTCTTTGTGTTCCTCTGCGCCGTTGTATGCATCCAACGCCGTTTTTACTTGCTTATACAGTTCATCTCCAAAAATTTCTTTTAAAAATTCCATGTCGTTACCTTTCTCATTGCGCTGTTTTTATGTCCGGTGTCCCCGGTGCAACGTGCTGTTTTATATCCCTTGCAATCGGGAAAATTGCCATAGTTTAAATGCCATCAGCTTTTCGGGCAATAAAAAACCACCTCAGCATATTGTGATATGCCGTAGTGGTATGTTTCACTTTATATTTGCTTTAAAAGTGCCTGCACCTGCTCTTTTAAGCTCTCCGGTACCTCGCCAATTGTTAAGTGCCCGCCTTTTATTCTGTTCGCCAAAAACTGTGCCATAATTTACACCCCCATTTTCATCGTCGCAAGAATTAATTCCTGCACCGCTTGGTCTGTGACTTCCTGTGCTGTCCGTGTTGCTTTTAAGTCCTTTTGCAGTTTGCCATAAGCGCTCATTCCGTCATCGACAGCTTCATATTCTTTGGTTACATTTTCTTCTGTCTCTGTGTAACCGACAAAAACTAAATTGCTAAACCCCTCTGGTTTCTCTTCCTTGAGTGGCTTGTAGCCCTCTTTCTTGATGGAGCTGATTCTTACAGTTCCGTTTTCCATAATTTTTGCGTAGTTCATTCTACTTCTCCTTTCTGTATGTGAGTTTTATTCCCGCTTCTACTTCCCCGGAATCTACAAATATATGTGTCACTCCGTTCTCGCTGTGCAGGGAAGAGAGTTGTGCTTGCACAGATTCCGGGAGGGGTTCCGTAATAGGTTCGTTGAGTTCTGCGATGCAATGTAGCGGATGATTTTCAAGATATTTAATCACGGCTGCTTTATTTTCTTCTGGTGTTGTATCACTTCCCAGGCCCAATCTTTCACGGCTCAAACGGAAATCAATTCCTTGTTCCGTCATAGAAACTGATTCTTCTTCTTTTACCCAGTTGTTAATGTTCTTTAACTCTCCACAAAGTATCACTCCTGCTTTCTTTAAACTGGTATCTTTGTACCGACACAGAACCGTATTTGTTTCGGGTGCTCCGTATTGCCCAAGTGTATATGTAATAAGTGTATCTTTCGTTATTTCAACTCGTTTGAAACATCTTGTAATTCCGCTTGAATTTAGTGCTTCTTGCACGTTTTTACCATCAGTTATTCTTTTGATACCTCTCAACGGCTCATCTAGGGCGATTTGTACGGATTGCCCGGTGTAAGGTTCGTAGTTATCGGTATCGCCTATAACTAAGCAATATTTTAATCCATCTTTCGGTTTAAGAACATTTATAAAACCAACAATATTTACCGGAATGGTTTTTGTAGTTTTTGTTTTTCCGGCGTCAATAGGCATCCAAATTATTTCTTTATTTTCTCTTATTAGCTTGATATTTCCACCAGCACTCTCCATTCCATTTGTTATCAATGTAACTTTTGCGCCCGCTTTAATAAGACATGGAACGAAAACATTGTATGTGTCTCCAACATCGCTAAGAATATTTCTCCCAGTCACTTTCACATCGAGCAAGTATTTCCTGCTCGCTTCATCGAACCTTCCTGCACTTTTAATCTCCTGCGGATTATCCGGCGCTGGATTCTCTCCCTGCACACTATTGCCGAGTAATTCCAACCTCTCCAACGGCGCTTTTAAGCTATTCGGAAGCATTAAATTCCCTACCCCCTCCACTTCCACCTTGTCATAATTTGGCGGCTGTGGTGGGGATACAGCGCCACCTAGAGGGCATACCATATCAACACCGATGATTCCAGTTCCGTCTACCATTTTAAGCATTGTACTTCCACTCCTTTTTCGCTGGTTTGTGCTGCAATTATGGAAATTTCGCTCGTACGAATAGTAGGAAATGGCATTATAATCTGACACAAATTCGCAGGAATAAGGATTCTATCCGCTTTTTCTACGCCTTGTTTGCACGCAACAAAAATATCTGCATCTGAAAGGTTCTTAATAAGAAATTCTATACCGCTTGTTTCAAATTCAAACACCATTTCCCTTTCAGCTGTTGTACTCTGTCTAATTACTTTTAAATCATTCATATCTTCACCGTCCTTTTTTATTTAGGTTTCAATATACTTTTCGCCCATGTCTTCTTTACCTATTTTTCGCATCAAAAAAGCACCCTGCATATACGCAAAGTGCTTTTTATTGCTGTGTAACAATTCCGTTATCATCCTCAACAGGTTGATTCATATATTCCCGGAATTCCTCTTTCGCCCATTCCGGCGCATCATCCGTGATAATGTTTTCCCCTGTCTTCTTGTCGGTTTCCCAATATTCAATACCTTTTGGCATTCCCAACATGTTTTTATACTCCTTTCATACATTCTTCCAATTTCTCACCAAATATCTTTGCAAAAGTTCTTGGCTCTCCTTCTCCAAAGTATTCTGCAAAGGCTTCCGCAAATAACTCAGATTCCGATGTCGAACCGTACCTTGAAACGTACTCACCTATGCCGACATAAGTATCATACTTATAATCAGGGACTTGCTTTTTAAATTCTTCGATGCATTCTTTTATAAATTCATGCTCAAATGTTTTGTTGCCTGTGATCCACTTCATCGAATTCGACACATGATGCCCGTACTCATGAATGAAAGTATGAGACGCATTCGCTGTACTCTGCCATTTTAAATTGTGTGCTTTCTCCATGTACTTTTTCATTGTGTCTACGCTTCTATGATAGTCAGCATTTAACGCAAGTTCTACAACTCCATCATTCCGACTGTAATACTGATAATATCCAACCGCATTTCCCATGCCGGAACTAGCTTTCGCCTTAATAACTGGAATCTTGCAAGGATTCTTTTCCGCAAATGCTTCAAATGCATTATTGAATTTATCATGCCACGCTGCACACTCTGTTATTATCTGTTCATCAATCGGATATTTGCGAGAATCAGAAAACTTTATTCCATGTTCCGACTTGAAATAGTCAATTGCTTCCTTCTTTGTTCCGAACGTCCTCTTGTGTTCAAATTCTCTCCATGTGTTTCCTTTGATTTTACCATTTTCATCCATGTTTTCAATGGCTTTCAAGTATTTTTCCTTGAAATCTTTTAAATCTTTGGTCTTATCAAGTCCAAAGTATTTCGCACGCTTTTCGAGTGTTTCAAGTTCTGCTTCGTCTAACGCCCATCTTGCACGCTGCAACGTCACGCATCGGCAATTTATATCTTCCTTCGCAACTCCGAATCCACCCGGCTGCATTGCCTGCCTTCCGTTTACTTCGAAAGGCTCTTCCAATTCCCTGATTTGACCGTCAAGCTTTTGGTGGCTTTCCCTCGTCCGACTGTCCAGTGTAGAATCCCACTGTTTCAGGACATCAGCCCCGGCTTCCTTTGCCTTCTGTCGAGAATCAGCTTTTGACTGTTCTGAAATCCTGTGTCCTTCTGTCCTTGCTATCGTGTAAGCTTTGCTCATTGACACCTTGCCGTGATTTCTGATATTTCGGGCGATTTCTGCATACATAGAACCGTTTGCAATTCCCCTGCTTATCTCCCCGGAAATCGTCCTTTTAAGCTGATTCACATTGTATCCAAGCGATTCATAAAGCGATTTCTTAAGCTTTGTGTCGTGTTGGATTGCTCTTATAGCCTGCTCTTGGTCTATCGGCATAATAACCGGGATTCCCTGCCCTTGAAGGTCGTACATTACACCAATAAAGCTGTCATAGTAGCAACTTTCAAGATAGTCCTGAATTTTGTCATATTGATTGGCGTTCAAGTTATCAAGTATCGCCGACACTTGCCCTTTCAAAGCTTCCTGGAACTGCTTCCGATAAATGGCAGCAGTGTCTTCCGGGTTCATGCTTATTCTTGCCTGCATCTTTTCGATTTTGGCTTCAATATCTATCATTGCCCTCTGATACACTGCGTTAATCTGATTCAGAACCGTTCTTTCATTCTTCAGTTCATTTTGTAAGACTTCTTTCTGCCGCCTATTCATGATACATTATTCACCGCCTTGCTCTGTGCCTTCTTCCGGCACAACGGCACTCAATGCCACTTCTGCCTGTGTCATTCCATCGTCAGGACTCGGAAGCTTGTCCTTGATTTCCTCGTAATCAATATCTAGCACTTCGCATATAGCCTTTACAATCGTTTCATCGTCAAGGACGGCAGCCACATTCAGGATTGTGTTGATTTGCACTTGCTGCGTTTCGGCTTTCGTTTTCTCGTTGGAATAGTTCTCTGATTCGTTTGTTGTGATCTCACGAACAAAATCAAAATAAACATCCGAAACCTTATAGTCTGTTTTGTTCATCTTATTGATTTCGTCAAGAACAACCTTCACAAGCTGTTTCAGAAGCTTTTTAAGCCGTCTTTCAAGCTTGTTAGCTTTCAGGTCAAGCAATGCATACCGTGACCGAATAACAACATTCGTGATGTTACCATCGCCAACCTGCGAACTATTGAACCCCATCCCGAAACGATAGATATTTTTTTCGTCTTCGTCCGCCTTCGCTTTCCTTGCCTGATACGGAATATCAACAGTTTTCACCTCTACTCCGCCGCCTTCATCGACACCAAGAATCTTTTTCGTCTTTAGATTCGTCTGCAATTCGTCAAGATTGTCGCCCTGAAACCCTGTCACAACATGTAGCGGTGTGTCAAAGTCGGCAAGATTGTTCGATATACCGCATTCCATCAGATCATAGTCATCAATCAGGGCTTTGATAGGCTTTAGCCCGCTTATCTGCTTCTTATTGTTGTCTAAACGCCAGAAAGGAATAAACCCGAAAGAATACCCCTTTTTGATATTCTTTTTCTTATCGGTGAAGACTACATGCGGTCGTGGATTGATTGGCACACTATCATCTAGCTTCACCCTGCCATTTCCGGACTGCACATAATACCACGTTTCCTTGTCGCTCCATACCTGAATACGCCGGATTTCTTTCTTTCCCTTGTCAATGCGATCAATGTACCAGTAAATAAAATATTCGCATTGGTCATCTGTGTCCTTCGCTCTTACTTCGATTACTCCCAAACTGTCAGCGCACTGGAAAGCAAGCCTTCCTTCAGCGTTCTTGTAAGCGTAGATATATTCAAAGCCTTTATTGTAAGTCCCTGTTATAAGTTCGCTTATTTCAGTGTAGAAATCATCATCAAAGTATTCATCGAGATAATCTTGCAGCCCTTCGACCGCTTCTTTTGCCCTTATCGGATTCTCTTTGCATGAAAGCATGTAAGCGGAAAGCTGATCACTTAATTCGGTGAAGAATGGATGACTGATTTTAATGTTTGAGCGTGTCGTGTCTTCCACGAGGTTTCCGTCTGCGTTGTAATAAAACAACCGTGATTTCAATATGTCGTGATTCGCTTCATAGTATCGTTGACCAACCTCTGCAAACTTCTTTTTCTCTGAACTGCTGTCATTGTCTATGAATCTTTTAATCTCTGCTTCTGTCAGCATGCTGTCACCTCTTTCTCACGGAATTGATTCCGCCATCATCGCCGAAATACACACAATATTTCTTCAGCCGGACAAGCCCGCAAGTCACGGCATAGCGTTCACCATGCGCCCATCTTCCTATATGTTTAATTGTCACAGGCTTTGGCAGCCCGTTCCGCTTAAAATATTCTTTTATCAGATTCTTCTCCTTATCGTCCATTGTCTTTTCCTCTGTGGCTTTAAGTTTAGCCCCTTCCTTTTGTTTTAAATAGATACTGCCGGAATCGAACCGGCGCACACAGTTTATAAGACTGCTGCGCTACCACTGCGCCAAGTATCCACTATATAAAATGGCAGTCCCACCAGTACCATAATCGACCGCCGATTGCGACCGAGTGGAGACGTGTGCTATGTTCACGCTGGCAATGTGTGCGCTGCCCGTCAGTTATCTTTACATCATCCAGTTACCGATCATATAACGTTCACATCCATACCTAAGAGCATCCATGAGATGATTAAACGCATCAATAGGTCTGTTTATAACAGTCCCGAACTTGTCTTTATCCCATGTGTAGTTGCTAATCTCCGTTATAAAATTCACACATCTTGGGTGAATGATTATTTCAAAATCTTGGATCCACTGTATTCCATGGTTTATACTGTCTTTTCCCTTCTTTGCTCCCTTTATAAACGTTAATCCAAGCTTTTTCAACTCATCTATACTCTTTGGTTCTGCGCTGTCTGCTGTGATACGTTCTTTCCTATATCCCATCTCAAAAATGCAGTCATATATCTTTTTGTTTGACATACCTTTTTCGTATATCTCATCAAAAATATATATCTTCCTATCTTTTTTTGACACAAAAGCACAACATAATGCTGTTGGATCATTTGTATATCCAAAGTCAAGACCAAATGCAGATTTCAAATCCGGATGCCTCGCCCTTATATCATCCAAAGTGAAGCTTTCTTCCTTCCAGTTCTCGTATATCAGACCGTCAACAATACCCCAACCGCCCAAACCCGCCACAGCATAGCGCCGGGGATTGTTTCGTTTCATCCTCTCAAAGACCGCAATATCTGCTTTATCGAGCCATTCGTTTATAAGATAATTTGTTGTTATTGCCAATATCTCGCCATCGTCAGAAATCGGCTTCTTTCTAGGCGCATATATCGGTTTCCCCTCTGCATCATGCCCGGTAAGCTCATCAAAGAAACGATGCTTCAGCCAGTGCCTTTCATTCCATGGGTTGAAAGTGATTGTGATTTGCTTCCACAATCCTTCTGGACACTCACCACGGATAGACTCATCAAGCATATCAAAGTCTTCTTCTTTCATGACCTCATATGCTTCTTCAATCCACATCCAACACAACACACCAACGTCTACTGTAATAGATGTTACCTTTAACGGGTCATCCAACCCCCTGAAGTAAATCTTTTGTCCTGTCGGTATATAAGTAGCTTCAAGCGGACTTTCTTTGAATATCCATAGATGCTCTACTTTTAAGCGTTTTACCGCCCATTTCAACTCTGTAAAGCAAGAATCTTTTAAGGTTCTGTATGTCTTGCGGACTACAAGCAAATTTGCGCCCTTATGCTTCATGATATTGTATATGTACCATAGAGCAGTTGTCTTTGATTTTTTGCTCGCACGGCTTCCCTTTACAACTCTATAACGTCCACGGAAGTTCCAAAATGTCTTATAACCTCGCCCGACTATCTCCGGCAGCAGCATCTTGACTTTTTTAATCTTCAAGCTCTTCCTCTCCGCCAAACACAGGCAATGCGACTTCAACAGACAGTTTGTTATCAAATCCACCTTTCATCCTTGCAAGTGTTTCTCCTGCTTTGATTCTGTCTTTTATGTTCGCTTCTTTTTTAATCAGCCGTGCTTCTGAAATTCCATCGCCCAAACCTTCCACAACAACAACTTCTTCTTTTTCTTCTCCTCGCATCACTGCCGTAAGGTATTCGTGTATTTCTGCAATGTCTGCAATCTTACTCGATGCCATTTCTTCGGCTAATTCTGCAAGCCGTGCCTGCACCTTAGGATTTTTCAATAACTGTGATGCAGAAGCGTTTATTCCTGCTTCTGTTTTTGCCTTATAGCCTGCTTTTTTATAAGATTCTGTTGCATTGCCAGTTTTGGAATAATGCAAACAGAAATTCTCGTGTTTAATATTTTTCAATGCTGCCACAATGCAACACCCCTTTCCATTCATGGCATTATAAAAAAAGCACCCCGGAGGGTGCCTTACAGTGAGTTAGTGTTATTCATTTTTCCTTTTCGAGATAATATCATAATAACACAGAAAGTTGTCCCCTGAGTCCCCCTCTTACATTTTTTTCGATAAGAGAAAGAAGAATTTTCTCCTGCGATCATAATACATGTTCTTGCCGCACGGCATTCCCGCAATCTGTCTTAGGTATCTGTATGTTGCATACTCTGTTGTAACTCCCTTGATTATGTACTGGTAGATATCCGGATCAGCTTCAATCGCAGTCTGTTCTATCAATTCACACTTCCGTTGCAGTTCTGCTCTCCTCACAGCCAAGTTAGCTGTTGCATCGCCATTTCCATGACCTGTAGGCATATCTGTCACTTCAATGCTTCTTACCGTGTCTTTTTTATATTTCAACTCATCCTTCCATTCACTGTATTGCATGCAAAAGTGATATAGTTCTAAAAATCTGTGCTTGCTAATGTCGTACTTTTTCTCATTTATCGGTCTTACATTCGACACCGGTATCAATCCCCTTTCTCCTCAAATACCCCATAACATCCATGTGTCTGTATTTATTTCACTTTCGGTATTTAAACTTCTTCCTGGTGGTCTTATCCTCCAATTCGATGCTTGCGATTCTAAATCCTGCAAGACTGGCAATCTTTTTAAGGACCTCGATTACATCTCTTACATGCTTCGGTATATGATCCGCATGCGCGATCGCTCTGTCTGCTGTTGGATCTTTATATCCTTCTTTATTCATCGGCTTCCCTCCTTTACTACTTCCTCCTTGAATGTTATAATTGGCTTATCAATTCTTTTTTATCTCAAGGAGGCATTTCTATGTTCGATTATCAAAAATATGAATCTTATGAAACTTTTCTGTTATATCAAGAATTTCTTTCCATCCCAGACAATCCATTTTCTTTTCAAATCCCCGAAGGAATGGTGATGACCACTGATATGATACATACATTCCTTCAGGCTGCTTACAATGCAAAAGGTGTGTCTATTTTGGATTCTTGATATATGGTTCTGGAAGTGGTTTCCATGCCACAACATCATAATTGTTATAGCGCCCTTCTCCATAAAACATTTCATCATAGCTAAACCACTCATCTTGTTCGTTTATTGATAACACAGTCGGAACTCCTGCCCCTTTTATCATTGCGATAAATTCTATCGGTTCTCCATTGTCGTGTTGTCTTGCTTTCGGCAGCCACTCTTCCACCGGAATCCAATCATTAGCTTCATATACCGTCGGCTGCTCATCAATCATTCTCCTAAATGACTCTTTACATTCTCTGACTACTGTTGATTGGCTTGGATCACCTATAATTGTGAGGAAGAAATTTCTCACTTCTTCATCTAGTGCATTCGCATCAATCAACCTCTTTCCGTGCATATCTGAAGCTTCGTCCATGCGGGTACGGATAATCGGAATAATCGCATTATAAAAATTATCCGTACCATCTTCATATCCTTGCGAATAGGCATTTAGAGTCTCTTGCCTTTTGTTTTGTGGCGGATATTTTCCATACAATTTTTCCTTTCTGTTTCCATCTTTAATTTTCTTCATCTCTTCTAAAATCTTCTCTAGTACGTTCATTCCCTACTCCTCCGTATTCTCTTCGTATTCCACCCTCGAAATAATGCGCACATTCTCTTTCGGCACCTTAAACATTTCCGCATATCCTGCAATCATATCTTCTGCAAAATCCTGTATTTTATCTTTTTCCTTTTGTTCTCCATTTCCCTACTCCTTCTCTGCTACAAACTGCCCGCATCTTGCCTTCCCGCCTTTGCAAGTGCCGCCATTTAAGTTATGCCATCTGCAAGCTTCACAACCTTTATAGCTTTTCTTCGTCACTTTTTTTATTCTATCCATTCTCTTATCTACCTCGTCCCGAAAGGAGCTGCACGGCTCTTCTGGCCATGTATGATCCTCTGGCAAGTTTCTATTTCTTTTCCCTAACAAAATATACCCTCCCGCACCTCGCACACTTATATCTTCTGTCTGCATTAGTGACTCTCTTAAATCTCTCACAGCCACATCTACACCGCTGTCGACTGCCGTCCTCATCTCTAAGGGCAACAGTACGGTTTGTTGTCATAAATATCATTTGCCCCTCACCTTCTTCTTTCTTTTCTTCTTCGTCCCTTTATAGATAAATGCTGCCATGCTTCCGTTTTTTCTCAATTACGCTAACCCTAACCTTTCTTTTACATCTGCGAAGTTATCTTTCAAATTCTGCCGTCTTCTGCTTTCTCCTTTAACCTCAATCGGGAAACATCTTTCTAGGATTCTGTCATATATTCGGCTATAACCGATGTCTCCATTCTTTTTGATTTCTTCTGCCGATAGGTTTGTCGTGATGATAAACGGCAACCCGGAACGATATCTGCTGTTGATTATGTTAAATACTGTTTCCTGCATATACTCTGACTTCCTTTCTGCTCCGAGATCATCTATTATCAGCAGGCTGTATCTGTTAAGACTGTCGATATACTCGTTCTTGTCATCAAATCGACCTTGTATCTCATTTGTCAGCCTTGCAAAGTTTGTCATAAACACGCTATATCCTATATCGATTAATGCATTTGCTATGCAAGCCGCATAATATGTCTTTCCAGTGCCTACTGAGCCATAAAGCAATAAACCTCTACCCTCTGCCTTAAAGACTCTAAAATCATCGGAATATCGCTTCATAGCGTTAGATATTTTAGGGTTCTTCCCGTCATCGTTCGCAAATGTCCATTCAGCCATATTTGTTTCAGCAAAACATCTCCTGCGCATTCTTTCATTTTCTGCTTGTATTTCTGCCTGCTTGTACGCTTCCATTTCTTTCTGTTTGCAATCGCAGATACAACGCACTATTCTTTTTTCTCCTTCAAACTCTACAATCGTCTGAGTTTTTTTATGACAGACTGCGCAATGCAACAGCCCATCATCTCCTATGTATTCGTTTTCAGCTTTCGGAACATTTTGACTTATGCTGTCAATCATGTTATTCAATGCCGTTATCATGCTCATGTTTAATCACCTCATGCTTTTTCTCCTAAAACAAATCGTCAAGATCGTTCATATCATTTCTAAGAGTATTATTTGCCTTTACTACTCTGCCATTAGCAGTACTTCCATCTCTTCTTGCCCAGTTCAAAATGGTCGCATAATGGCTCTTATACTTTGCACCCTTAGACTCGATATAGATAGATAATCGCTCAATACGATCTTCCCAATCTGGGAACTTATCTTTAAGCTTATCTAGCTCGGTATCAGTCAAAAGAACATTATTGTATTCCCCGTATTTATGTTTTGCAGTTTTTTTCTGCTTCTGCGGTTTGTCCGTAGGGCATATATCTATATCTATATCTTTATCTAAATCTATATCTTTATCTATATCTATATCTGTGTAAACAGACTGTATACGATTTGTTTCCATTTTGTTTCCATTCTGATTCCGCTTTGTTTCCGTTTTGGAAACTGGAATATATTTCTTCTCTTCATCCAGTGTATAAGACTTATTTTGCTTAATAAAAAGCATGTTTTTTTCGTCAATGTATACTGTTGGTGTATACCGATCAGTTTGGATGCAGTTATGCATTTTCCAGTGCTTTATAACGATTACGCCATTTTCAAAAGTGAGGACAAACCGCTTTGCAATCAGCAGTTTCAGATCATCTTCACTACATCCTACCATGCGCATAATCTTCTTTGGATTTCCGATAAATCCATCATCATCTGCTCTCATATTGAGATGGAAATATAGGCACTGCGTAGATAAAGGCATATCTAAAAAAGCGTCAGAATCAACGATTTTAATGTTAAACATCCTCTTATTTGCCATCTCCTACACGCTCCTTTAGTTCCATTCCCGACTGATACTCCCTATATATCTTCATCCAGTCATCGAGTTCCATCGTGACCAGTATGCTGTGATTATTCTTTTTGCTGAACACTGCCGGCAGCATTTCTACACCTCCAGCCTTTGCATCGCGCTTTGCCTGATCCATCCAGTCGTAAAGCTGCATCCGTTCCTGGTGCTTTGCTTCGACATGGATTCCGGGAAGTCCCACGACATCCGATGCATCGCCGGTATTCCCACAGTATTGCGCTGTTCTACGCGCTTCTGTATAGCCATAGTCTCTAAATAAACCGGCAAGCTGCCTTTCAAAGCGGGCGCCCTTTTGCTTACTGTTTACAGCCATTCCTTCCCCTTTCTCTCCTGCCGGACAGACGTAATCGACAGGAGATGAAACAAATTTTCAAGTTACATGTGATATATTCCTTACTCCTAAGAGACATAAGGCTATAAGTAATTCTTGCGAAATTCCTGCCGGAACTCCTCTCTTGTGCCGTAATGCTCCTCATAGTAGCGTTGGCACTGCTGTTTTAAATAAATATCAAGTTTTCCGTTTGGATTCTGATGCACACTGAACCTTCCGTTTTGATGCAGATCCCGGCGAAGCGGTGCGATAAAGCGATATTCCTCGCTCAGCATCCTCTCATTATGTGTATGGTGGAAGATATGGTGTCGCTCCACATCACAACTTCCGGTAAACATGCAATGATTCATGTCATCAGTAAAAATGCTTTCCAGTCTTTTGGTCAATATTGACACCATACCTCTCTTTCAAAATTCGCTTTTCATCCGGCGATACAATCTCACAATCCGGCATGCCCGCTTCCTTGCAACGGTCAATCAGTCCATCAATCAGACGTGCCATCTCCTCGGTGTTATATGTACTGGACCCGCGCATTAAAAGGTAGGTCCGATACATAACACCATCCCTTCCTTCCCTTACTTCTGTGGTGGGTTTTAGATGGTATTCCATTGCATCCCGCACCTTACGATCAGTTTCGTCCGTATCCGGGAGCGGTGTCCTGACTGCTTGTCCGTCTATGATGACCGGATAACCGTATTCACATAACAGCTTGTTATGTAGTTCCGGATTAGACATCTTCATGATTCTTGCCAGCTTGGCTACTAAAGTCCAATAACATCCGTTTGCATCAAGGCTCCTCTTCTTGCGATATGGCTTGATTTCAAGGCTTAATTTGTCGTAGCCTTTCAACTCTTCATAGGCTTGCGAAAAGTCCTCGTTTGAAGCAAATACAAGCATTGGACGAAGTGTATCGTAATCAATAATCGGCTTTTTTAATATTCCGGTAAGTTTCATTATTCCTCACCCATCTTACGCATAAGCGCCATGAATTGTCTTACGGTCAAGTCTTGCAGAGCAGTGACTTTATAATGACGGCACACGTTTTCCACGGTCTGGCCGTGTTTCGGAATACAGGATTCTAATGTCTTTACTTGCGCTGCTGTGATCTGGGTTGATTCGCTTTGTTGCTTTATGGCGTTTAATACTTCCTCTGCACTCGCAACACTTGTATCAATTCCAATTCCGCACATTCCAAGCGCTCTTCCAACCGCCGAAGTCTCGCAGTTTTCTATGTAAGATGTCTTGTTTATAAAGCTTGAATCCTCTTTTTCATAGGCATGTCCAACGCCTAGAATAGAACCGAATTCGTCCCTTACTTCTGCCGACATCACACACATGCCATCTTGCAAAGACTCTATCTTAGTAGTAATAGATCCGTTCGGAAACAACATGCGGAAAACCTTGATTCTTTGGTCCACTTCTGCATACTGCTTGCCTTTTACGTCAATCGTGCTAATTTCTTTATTTGCGATCTGCAATGCTTCAAATGTCATAACTTCACCTCTCCTATGCAAATTCTCTGTAATTTTCCTTCAAACACGTTTCGCAGACACATCCGTCTACCGCGTAAATAGCATCGCCCTCCCAAAAGGGCTGACCACAGATGGTGCAATACCCTTTTGCTTCCGGTTCATCCGGCGGTGTAGTCTTTCTGTCGTCGTAACTAGGGATAGGCTCAATCATGCAACTCACCAGCCTTTTCGATTCCTAATATTGCCAAAACTGTTCTATCAGTCGACGATATATACTCATCATTAATAGTTTCATAGAATCTCGCCACCGCTCGAATTAGCCCTACTGCCTCCTCTGCCGGTATATCATCATTAAATTCCCATTTTTTCATCTATACTTCCTCCTCTGAAAATCTAAACTCCATAAGATCTGCAACCATCAAATACTCTTTCGCAGTCTTAGTTTCCCCATGCGTTTCCTTTACCTTTGCTCTAAACTCCTCCAAAGTGCCATAAAAGCAACCACATCTCACGCCAATATCTCCTGCTTTTGTCCTAAAAAATGTAGTTGTACGATATTCGGAGCCAAATCCATGCACTGTGGCGTAGTCAGCATCGCCGGACACCTCAGCATCGCCGGACACCCAAGCATCGCCGGACACCTCAGCATCGCCGTACACCCAAGCATTGCCGGACACCCAAGCATTGCCGGACACCCTAGCATCGCCGGACACCTCAGCATCGCCGGACACCCTAGCATCGCCGGACACCTCAGCATCGCCGTACACCCAAGCATCGCCGGACACCCAAGCATTGCCGGACACCCTAGCATCGCCGGACACCTCAGCATCGCCGGACACCCTAGCATCGCCGGACACCTCAGCATCGCCGTACACCCAAGCATCGCCATCGTTGCTAAGGTTCTCTTCTTTCTCCACATATCCACCAAGTTCTCCCTCTTTCACGTTCCCAAAAGAGATCAGCGCCTTGATTCTAAATAGCTTCTTTCCTAAAAAAGTCACAAATTCACTGGTTAATTCAAATTTTTTCATCTTGATTTTCCTCCTATTTTCGTTTATCCTGTAATTGGATTATTTAATAAGGGCGCGTTACCGGTTTGCAGACCGTGCGCTCTTTTTTATTGGGTGAGAGATGTTGATCAGCTTCAAATCCTCCAACCCTTTCTTCTTTTCCTGCTGATGTGGAAATGGAATAATATCTCCCATCGGCTCACTCTTCTTTTCGTATTGCTCGATTTTTCCGTGCTTATTAAAAAATCCTAGAATGCTCATGCTTGTCCACCTCCTTTCTCAATTCCTAAAAGTTTATCAAGCTTATGTTGCCAGATAAAATACTCCCAAGTGCTCCTAACGCCTTTTTTTGGCGGATATGCCTCACCTAAATCCCAGATTCCCCGCTGCATCTTAATCCTTACGCAGTGTGCGGAACATCCGATCTGTTTCCCTGCTTCTTCCGGGCTTAACCTTTTTGCCATGTGGCACCTCCTTTCTTGCAAATACGGTACACGGATACATCCTGCTGCTCTCAAGGCAGTTATTGTGTTTTCTGCAATCTTTACAAGTCACTTGTAATCACCGGGACCTTTCTTATATTCCCTGATACATCCTTTAATTCGACAGTTTTATGCAGCATTACCATGTATTTGTTGTACACAGCTATCATTTCATCTAGCATTTCGGCAGATATTCTTGCTTCTGTTCCTGTCAGATCACTGATTTTTCTCACCTTTCTTCTGCTGGCACTGCATATATCTGTGTAAAATGGGTTTCTGTAATTAAAACCACGCGCCACGAATTGTCCGGGTTGATTATGAATCATTTTCCCTAATTCCAAGAAATGCGACCATGCCTCTCTGTCGTAATGCCTTTTATCAAGGTGCGCATTTTCTCTCGAGTCGTGATTGCTAAAGAAAGGTAAACCAAGTGGTTTTACCGTGCATGCAGTGACGAGCTGCGTTGGAGCCTTTAACTCCGCAATCCTTGCTTGTGCCTCCTTCACTATTTTCTCTAATTCCTCAAGCTCGCTCATATTAACTATTCTTTCTTGCGTTTCCATTTATTTTCTCCTTCCTCTTTACGCTGACTTACTCAGAAACTTATTAATAAAGTACTGCTGCCCTTTTCCAGTCACTTTCGGAGTGCGTGAAATCTTATTACAGCCATTCCCATCAATATGTACTGACTCTTTGATCTCAAACAATCCCATGTCCATACTCTTCTGTGTTGGTAAGTTCCAATCACTGCCCTTCCTTTTAATCAGGTAGCCATTTTCACGCATCCATCCAAATAACCTCTGCGCTCCGATGTCTACCCCATTCTGACGTAAGATTTTGGCTAAATCTCCGACAAGGATAGATGTATTCGCCGTTGTGATAGCTTGTCCTAAGATTGCGTGCGGTTTCATCTCCTCGATCTGTGCTGTCTGCTCTTCGATGGTCTTCTGGGCTTCTAATACTGCCAGAGCAAGGAGTTCTTTGCCTTGCGGCTGTTTCATGTCGTAACCACCAGTCTTTCTAATAGATGGAAGAACTTCACTTGTCACCCAGTGCTTAAATCTTTTTGCGGATTCTAGCTTGCTACCGAAGATAAGGGCATATAAGCCGGATTCATTAATAATAGTTGCTCCGCGCTGCCCAAAACTCGGCGACGATTTGTCGTTGAGTTTTTTATCTTCTTTTTCTACATGCATTGCCACCGCTTTGTTTGTATCGCTATATCCCAACGATGATGCCACATCTTTTCCTACGAACCACGGTTCGTTGTCAATAGTTACTGTCCGAATCTTTCCGAACTCTTCGTTATTAAAAATCTGTAATTCGTTCATTACTTCTCCTTCCTACTACTGAATTGTTCTTCTTTCTTCCTCAAACTGAATCAAATCATGCTCTGATATCCGATACTCTCTTCCGAGCTTAATTGCATTCAGCTTCTTTTTGCGAATCCAGTCCCAAACAGTAATGACCTTTACGGAATATCTCTCTGCAACCTCTTCGCAAGTGTACATTTTAGACAAAATTCTTCCTCCTTTTTCTACATATTTTTTATTTGTGCTTACTTGTGTATAGTTCGGTTTAGTGATATAATTATCTTGTCAAAACGAATTACATCAACAAAACGAAATATCTCGCTTAATAGCTTTTGATTTTCTCGTTCAACCGAGCTATGACTATACTATAACTCGTTATACCGAACTTGTCAATAGTTTTATTTCGTCATGTCGAGATATTTTAGAAAGGCGGCAATATGTACGAAATTTTTCAAAAACTTTGTGAGGAAAGAGGTATTACACCTTATCGGTTTTGCAAAGATACTGGAATAAATTCTTCTACCATCAGTACATGGAAAAAGAACGGATCTGAATGCTCTCCAAAAACTGCAAAAGCTGTATGTGACTACTTTGGAGTAACACTAGATTACTTAATGAACGGAAATGAACCAATCGAAAACGCTAAGCAAGCTCTGACAAAGAAGGATGAGCGCGATATTGCGAAAGATATGGAAAGCATCAGAAATAAGTTAAAAAATAACGAAGAAGGACCCGCTTCTTATGATGGTCAAGCTATTCCGGAAGAAGACATTGACTTGCTTCTTGGACAAATCGAGTTAATGATGAGAAGATTAAAACCGATTAACAAAGAAAAATACAATCCTAACAAAAATAAAAAGTAGGTGTATAAATTGAGAACAATCGATATTAAGCATTTAGTCGAATACTACACAAAGAAATTTAATACAAGAAATCCTTTTGAACTTGCAAACTGCTTAAATGTCGAAGTTCAATTAGGACCATTAGGCAGTCGGGCTGGATGTTATATGTTTTTAAAGAATCATAAATGTGTTTTCTTAAACGAAGATTTAGAAGAACATGAACTAAACCTTGTAATGGCTCACGAGTTAGCACACTCCATTCTTCACAGAAAAGAAAATTGCTACTTTATCAGAAACAAGACTCTTCTATTAACTTCTACTAATGAAATAGAAGCTAACACATTCGCTGCCGAACTCCTCATACCAGACTCATTAATATATGAAAATCCAGGCATGACAAAAAGCCAGATTGCAAGACTGGCTGGATATGATGAAAAGATTATGGAGTTTAAAAGCATAGTGTAATTCCTATATAAAAAAACACCTTTTATCGAACTGGTGTTTTAGGAAGGAACTACGAATGAACTCTAGAAGAACACTATTACAAGAGGAAGCAGACACTTTACTCAATATGATAAAAAAATCGCTTTCGGAAAATATTGAATTCCCTTCAAAAGGAAAAGCTTTAGAATTTGATCTAATTGGAGATGATAATAAGGAATTATTTACAACCAAAATATATCGTGGCAAAATAAATTCTTTAAAATACGAAATGGGTGCCCGAATCAAAAAGGACGGTATTCTTCTACTGGAATTACATGTCAATCCTGGAAAAGTTCACCCAAACCCAGATGGATCTAAAATCGTGGGATCACATTGGCACATATATACTGAAGAATACGGCAGGCAATTTGCTTTTCCTGCTGAAAGTGTTCAATCTGATAAATTTGTAGAAAATACAATATTATTTTTAAAAAAATTTAATGTTGTTGAATGTCCTACTGTTTCTTTTCAGTTAGAACTTGTATAATCAAAACATAAGGAGGTGTCGTATGGATATTCAGCATTATATAAATGATTATGTCGATTGGCTTAGAAATGAAATTACTTTCTCTAAAGTCGGCGAATACTATGAAATAAATACCCCTTTCTTAGATACGGATGGGGACTATTTTCAATTTTATGTCAAGCAAGAAGGTAATGAACTTTTTTTCACAGATGATGGATATACATTAAATTCACTGGAAATGACGGGATTTAAGCTAACTAAAAACAGAAAGCAACAACTTAATCAAATTCTATCTCAATTTGGTGTCCAATTAAAGAAAAACGAGTTAACATTACGAGCTCCGGCACCAGAATTCGCTCAACGAAAACATGCATTTACACAATGCCTTATTCGTGTAACCGACATGTATATGACTTCCAGAACAAAGGCTTCTTCTTTCTTTTTAGATGATATACAAGACTTCTTTTTGGAAAATGATATTTATTGTATGGAAAATGTTTCTTTCACCGGAAAGTCTGGCTTTTCTCATAACTACGATTTTGCCATCCAACGATCCAAGCGCAAACCAGAGCGCTTATGTCTTGCTATAAATAATCCAAACAAGACCTCAATGGGCAACGCACTTTTTGCTTGGAACGATACTAAACCATATCGCAAACATGATAGCCAGCTAGTTGTATTGTTAAATGATTCAAATCCTATAAGTAAGGGAATTGAAGACGGTTTTTCGAATTATAGTGTCAACACAATTCGCTGGAGCCAAAGATTGAGAAAACAGAATTTAGAAATATTAACAGCTTAAGCAATTTCTTTTACGATATATAACTCTTAGGAGATTATATATAGATGTGGCGTTACAAAAGAAGGAATGCAGGGGAAAGAGAGGAAAACAAAAATGAAAAAATGGTATCTGCAAACTTGGTTTATTGCGATTATGTTCGCATGTTGGTTTCTTTATGGAGTTCCATTGATTGTTGGACTTGTATTGCTTTTTATTCAAATGAAGCAATCAAAAAAACTTAATGACAGTTATGGCTCTTATGATGAACTTCAAAGAAAAATATCTTCATTATCATCTGATTACAAAATAAAGTCTGATGAACTTGAGGATACTTATTTAAAAAAAGAGCAAACATTGAAAAGCTCTTATACTCAAGAAGAGAAAAATATTTCAAAAAAAATATCCGAACTTCTCAAAAAGAAAAACGAGATAACTACTGAAATCTCTTCTTTGGAATCAGAAGCTCTTGCGGCGCATTATAGTTTTTCTGATTATGATGGATTAACATCTGAAGAATGTAAAAATAAACTTGCCCTCATCAGGCAGGAAGAAAAGGCTCTTTTAAAATCAGACAACGCGTTGCATATTACATCCGATGGAAAGAAAAAAGAAATTAATGATAATTGTAAACAAATTTTAAGGTGTTTTAATGCTGAATGTGACAATGTTCTGATCAATCTTTCCGTAAAAAATATTGATTCCATGAGAAATAAAATTTCAAACTCCTTCGAATCTTTAAATAAAATTTTTAAAGTTGATGGTATTTCTATGGATAATCGTCTTTTGGAAATGAAACTAGAGGAACTTAATTTAACATATACATTTTCTTTAAAGCGTGAGCAAGAAAAAGAACAACAAAAAGCAATCAAAGCGCAAATGATAGAAGAAGAAAAAGTACGTCGTGAAATTGAACGTCAAAAGCAAAAAATCGAAAAAGACCAACTTCAATTCCATAATGAAATCAACAAACTCATGTCATATGTGCAAAAAACTCAAAGTGACGTTGAAAAACAATTATACATTGATAAAATCAGGGAGTTAGAAACAAAATTATCTGTTTTGGAAAAAGAGAAAGAAAACGTCTTAGAGCGAGAAGCTAATGCTCGTGCCGGATTTGTATATGTCATTTCAAATATTGGTTCATTTGGTCCCGGAGTCTATAAAATAGGTATGACACGTCGTCTTGAACCAATGGATCGAATTAAAGAACTAAGTAGCGCTTCTGTTCCGTTCGATTTTGATGTACATGCTATGATATTTTCTGACAATGCTCCTGAATTGGAAAATATTCTTCACAAGACATTCGAGAATAAAAGTGTTAATAGGATAAATTTAAGAAAAGAATTTTTTAAAGTTAACCTTGAAGAAATTGAACAAGTTGTAAAAGAAAACTTCAATAATACGGTTAAGTTTACGAAAGTACCGGCAGCTACCGAATATCGACAAACACAGGAAATATTATCTTTAGAACAGTAAAAAACCGCCCCTGCGCCAACAGGAACGGCTTAATATACACCCGAAGATGTACGACATGTTTGCAAATATATTGTATCATCTTCGAAACAGTTTAACAATCAGAACATGCATTCTTTTTGTTAGCTGTTATTTTTATACCGTAAAAGGAGATGAATCTATGCCAAAGAGAAAGAAACACCCCAAATTGCCAAACGGATATGGCTCAATTAAGTATCTCGGAAAGAACCGCCGGAATCCTTATGCCGTACATCCACCAGTTACCGATTACACAGATGAGGGGGTCCCGATTACTCCAAAAGCCTTGTGCTATGTAGACGACTGGATGAAAGGCTTTATCGTGTTGACATCTTATAGAGCTGGAACATATACAAAAGGAGATGAAAGGGACTTATCTTTGCCAGACGACCATAAAAGCCTTGAGATCATCGCGCAGCGCTTACTGTCTGACTATAACAAAGCACAAGGAATTGTGGAAGAGGAAAAGGAGCCGGAAAAGACTTTTGCAGAAGTGTATAAGGATTTCTGGAAGTACAAATTTGAAAATGAAAAAGGAAAGAAATTATCCGAATCAAGTAAACGATCAATTCAGGCAGCATTTAAAAATGTCTCAGATCTCCACGATCGCCCTTTTAGAGATCTGAGACATGATGATCTGCAATCTGTCGTAGATAACTGCCCTCTAAAACACTCCTCTTTGGAGCTGATCGTACATCTGTTTAGGCAAATGTATGCTTACGCAGACATCTATGAGTTATGCGATAAGGACTACTCTGCACATGTAAAAATTAACAAAGAGGACGACGATGAAAGTGGTGTTCCGTTTACCGATAGCGATCTTAAGATATTATGGAATCACAAAGATGATGAGATTGTAGAGTTTATTTTGATTATGTGTTATTCTGGCTTTCGTATTAAAGCATATAAGACACTGGAAATAAATATGAGAGAGAAATATTTTAAGGGTGGCGTGAAAACAAAGGCCGGGAAAGACCGCATTGTTCCAATCCACTCTGCCATCTTAAAATTAGTAGAAAACAGGCTCTCCAGTCATGGTGTTTTACTTTCTGGAACCCTTCAAATTTTTAGGAATAACATGTATAAAAAGCTTTCTGAATTAGGAATTGAGAAACATACACCACATGATTGTCGACATACCTTTTCCATGCTATGCGAAAAATACGGTGTAAACGAAAATGACCGTAAGCGATTGATTGGCCACAGCTTTGGCAGTGACATCACCAATTCGCTTTATGGGCACCGTACCGTCGAGGACTTGAGAAGCGAGATTGAGAAAATAAAAGTTTGTTACTAATTTGTTACTAACGGAACCGTATTATCTCTATTTTTATTTGCTCTATTCCGACTAACTAAACAGTCGAAAAACGGCTTAAAATCAACGTTTTCCACCACTTTCATTGATTTTAAGCCATTCCTTTTAAATACTTCTATTTTAATATTTTATTAAAAGAATCTAAGAATTTTTACAATTTCCACGATTCTATCTTCACAACAAAAGATCTATACTATACCTCAAACAGAAGGTCTCCATAAGATGGCATCGGCCAAATATTTTTAT